>Ga0315900_10002441_pt1 | contig 28368 bp, 25 predicted proteins | sample LakEriMetagenome_FD_203521 | JGI IMG/M metagenome (GOLD analysis project Ga0315900, IMG submission 203521) | Freshwater fungal communities from buoy surface, Lake Erie, Ohio, United States - Buoy 12 MA114 | ecosystem: Environmental > Aquatic > Freshwater > Lake > Lake biofilm | place: USA: Lake...
CCGCGCTGTACCTGCTGACCGTGGCCGACATCCGCGGCACCAGTCCGAAGGTCTGGAACGGGTGGAAGGCCAAGTTGCTGGAGGACCTGTTCCTCGCCACCCGCCGCCGCCTCGCCGGCGAGGCGAAGGATGCGGACCACAGCCTGCAGGAGCGACAGCGCGAGGCGCTCGCCAAGCTCGCGCTGTACGGACTCGCGCCCGACGTGCAGGCCGGACTGTGGCGGCAACTCGACACCGCCTACTTCCTGCGCCACGATGCGCAGGAGATCGCCTGGCATGCCCGCGTGCTCCATCCCCATGTCGACAGCGCGCGCGCGGTCGTGCGGACCCGTCCGGCACCGGGAGGCAGCGGGCTGCAGGTCCTCGTCTACGTCCGCGAGCGCCCTGAACTCTTCGCCCGGATCTGCGGATTCCTGCAGCGCACCGGCTTCTCGATCGTCGATGCTCGGGTGAACACCACCCGCCACCAGTACGCGCTCGACAGCTTCACGGTGCTCGACCCGGAGAATTCCGGCCGCGAGTACCGCGACGTGATGAGCTACGTCGAGCACGAACTCGCCGACGCCCTCGAGAGCGGCGCCCCGCTCCCCGGCCCGGTCCGCGGGCGGGTCAGTCGCCAGCTGCGGCACTTCCCGATCACCCCGCAGGTCGACATCCGTCCCGACGAACGCGGCACGTCGCACGTGCTGTCGGTCACCGGCGGGGATCGTCCGGGCCTGCTCTACGAGGTCGCACGCGTGCTGGTCGGCTACGGCATCAGCGTGCACACGGCGTTCATCCACACGCTCGGCGAGCGGGTGGAGGATACCTTCCTCGTCAGCGGTCCCCGCCTGTCGAGCGAGAAGACGGTGCTGCAACTGGAGGCGGATCTGCTGGCCGCGCTGCAGGTGGCCTGAGCGACTCGGGCAACCCCACCGGCGCCGCCAGCGGGGCGGGAGAGTCCCCGCGCTCGATCCGGTACAGCCATGCGAGCAGTTCGGCAACCGCCAGGTAGAGCTGCGGGGGGATGCGCTGGTCCAGGTCCACCTGGGCCAGCAGCGCGACCAGTTCCGGCGATTCGTGCACGTACACGCCGGCCTCGCGCGCCCGCTCGATGATCGCTTCGGCCAGTGCACCGCGTCCGCGTGCGACCACGCGCGGTGCGGTCTCGCCGGTGCGATAGGCCAGCGCCACGGCCAGCGCCGAGGCCGCGGCGCGCGCGGGCTCGGGCCCGGGAGGACCGGGCGGCAGCGACGCATCGCGGGTCATCGCGAGCCCACCTCGAAGGCGGCCACCTGCAGGCCGGCCTCGGCCAGGCGGCGCGCCAGGGTGTCCCTCGCACCTCCGATCTCGGCCTGGGCGTCGACCGTGTCGGTCAGCAACGACAGCACCACCCTCTCGCCGCGCACCAGCAGCCGCGCCTCGACGGCGCCCAGCCGCGGCAGTTCCACGCGCAGGCGGGTGGCCCAGCCTCCCGGGGCCTCCCCGCCGCCGGAGCCCGTTCCGTCGTCCTCGGCCTCCTGAAGGTCGATGCGCAGCGGCACGCCGGGAAACGCGTATCCGGCCCACGGCAGGATCTTCGACTCGAGCACGCCCAGCTGCTGCTGCACCAGCGGCGCGAGTTCCGGATCCACGCGCCCCTCGAGCGGGGCCGCGACAGGCGCCTGCGTCGGACCGGTCGGGCCAGCGGTTTCCGGGGCATCGCCCGACGCGGCGCCCGGAGCGATCCCCGCCAGCGGCTGGCGCTGGCCCTGCGGCTCGGCCCTCAGGGTCTCCAGCGATCGAACCCCCGCCACCCACTGCGCCTGGTGGGATTCGTAGAACAGCCCGCTGCCCCCGAGCGCCGACGCGAGCGACCGCGACAGCGGCCCCACGAGGTCATCGGGCTCGCTCGACGGCGGTGCCGGAACGAGCGTGCGCGCGAGCGCCGCCAGCGCGGCAGCAGTCCCCGACGGGACACGCGTGCCCGCGGGGGCGGCGGCGCCCGGCTCGCGGCCCGGCGGCTGCGCAGCCGCCGTGATGCCCGCGATCAGTCGCGCCAGCCCGCGCGCACCCGGGCTCAGGGCAACCTCGCCCTCGCCCTCCGCGGCCAGCCCCTCGGCCGAGGACGCCGCCGCGGCCGAAGGGGTCGACGCGGCGGACACGCGAGTCGAGCCCTCGCGCGCCGCCAGCACCAGCACCGGGTCGCGAGCGAGCACGGCCAGCCTCAGTTCCTCGCCCGCCGCGACGGCCTGCGGCAACTGGAGCACCGCCGGTCGCCCGTCGATCAGGATCGAATGACGGCCCGCACCGACCTCTGCGAGGACCCGTGCGCCGACCTCCTGCCCGACGGCCATCGCCCCGACGCGCACCCGCGACTCGACGAGGATGCGGTCGCCCGCCGGCGGCAGGCCTCCCCCGGTGCGGACCGCGGCCGGGCCCGGCTTCAGGCCTGCGGGATCGATGGCCATGGCGGCAGGACTACCGGTGGGAACGCCCGGCTTGCCCGGCTCAGGCCGGAGGGGAGCCGTACAGCGCGTGGATCAGGTCGGCCTCGCCGCGCGACAGGCCGCAGTCGCGCACCAGCGCCGCGGCAGGATAGCCTGCGCGCGCGAGCCGGATGGCTTCGGCATAGGCGCTGCCGGGCGGCAGGTTGGGGGGCGGCACCGTCGAGGGCACGGCCGCGGTCGGGTGCGGCGATGGTGGCGCCGGGACGGCCGAGGGCGACGGCGCAACCGGGACGGCGGCCGGGCCCTGCTGTCGAACCTGTTCGCGCAGCGCGGCCACCTCGCGCGCGAGCGCTTCGACGTCGCGACGCAGTTCCATCATCGCGCGCCCCTGCGCCTGGGCCTGCGCGTTGCGCTGCCAGAACCGCCAACCCGGCAGGCTGCCCCTGCGCAGCAGCAGCAGCATTTCCGCCACGTAGACGGCCAGCACGCCGACGAGCAGCAGCAGTACCTCGCGCCAGGTGATGACGATCGTATCCATGCCCTCCGGAGTCCGGCAGCCGCCTCGCAGACGCGCGGATGGTGCAGCCGGCTGCCGGCGGCGTCAACGCGGGGACGCCTGCCGGGGGCCGAGGGGCGGTCGCCGCCCGCGCCGGCACCCGATCGGTCCTACCGCTGGCCGTAGGCCCGCTGCAACCGGTCGCGATTCTGCTCGGCATCGAGCACCGCGCGCAGTTCGCGCATCCAGTCCTGGGCGAGCGTGGACACCTCCTCGTCGCAGGCCAGCATCCGCGCGAGCGCCTCGCGCTTGTGCGACCGCAGAACCCGATCCGTCTCCGGCCGGCCCTCGAGTTCCCGCAGGCGATCGAGGACGCCCGCGCGCGCCTGTTCCGCCGCCACCAGGTCGTCCCAGCGCGATTCGCGGGCACAGGCCAGCATCTCCTCGGACAGGCGCAGCGCCTCCTGGTAGTCGTCGAGGGTCCCCATGCGGGCGGCGAACCGTTCGCGACCCGGGCTCAGACCGCGCCCAGCCGGGCGCCGGTCGCCGCCGCGCGCGCCGCGAGCGCCCTCTCCGAGGCCTGCTCCGACTCGCGGGCGCACAGTTCGCTCCAGCCCTCGCGCAGCTCCCGTACCAGCGTGCCCACGGCGTCGAGCGCCTCGACGTCGTTGCGCAGGCTGGCGAGCGACAGGCGGGCCACCATGTACTCGTAGAGCGCCCCGAGGTTGGCCGCGATGTCGCCGCCGCGCTCGCGATCGAGCGTCGGCGCAAGGCCATCGCCGAGGATGGCCAGCGCCTTGCCGACCGCCTCGCCCTTGCCGGCCATGTCGCCCGACAGCATGCCCAGGCGCGCACGGTGGATCGCCTCGAGCAACCCGTCGTGCAGCATCAGGGTCAGGCGCGCGGGACTGGCATCGGCGATCATCGATTCCAGCGCGGTGGACGCGTAGGCTCTGGAGGCCTGGAACGGGTTGGCGAACATCGTGTCGGTATCCTCTGCAAGCGGGCTGCGGACGCTACGGCCGGCGGGAACGGGGCGCGAGTCGCCTGCACCTGCCACCCTCGCCGTCGCGCCGACCTTCTCCGCTTAGATCGGCACGCAGGCCGGAAAACTGTAGGGCACCGGCAGCGGTACGCGTCAGCCGAGGCTGGAGAGCTGGCGGCCGAGGAAATCGCTGGTCGAACGCATCCGGGTCACCATCGCGTCGAGCGCGATGAACTGCGCGCGCAGGCGCTTCTCCACGCCCTCGAGCCTGCGGGTGACCGCCTCGCGCTCGGTGCCCAGCGACTTGACGCTGGCGTCGAGGCTGTCGGTCCGGCTCTTGAGCATCGCGGTGCCGTCGAGCTGCGCCTTCGCCAGCAGCGCGAGCTGGCTGGCGAGGCCTCTCGAGAAATCGACACTGCCGCGCGCACCGGGTGCCCCACCGGTGACCCGAAGCCGCAGGCCATCGCCCGACCGGAGCTCCTGGCCTGCACCGGTGGCCTCGAGGCCCCCGATGCTGCCGGCGGCGTTCTGGCCTGCCGTCTCGACGGGCGTGCCTGCGAACAGCGTGGCCGCCGCGTTTCCGCCGACGGCTTGCACCGCGGAGCTGGAACCGTAGGTGTCCGAGGTGAGCGTGAGCACGCCGCCGCTGGCGGCCACCTGGACCGATCGGCTCGCGCCCGACAGCACGGTCGAGCCGTTCAGCCGGGACTGGAGCTCGAGGGCGAGCGCGTCGGCCGAGGCATAGGTGCCGGCCGTCAGCGTGACGCCGACCTCCAGCTGGTCGACGCGCAGCGAGAGCGTGTCGTTGACACCCTCGGTGATGACGAGGCCCGCGGCGCCTGCGCCGGCCAGCGTCCCCCGGGTGGCCAACTGGCTCACCGAGACGGCGAAGGTTCCCGCAGCCGCCTCGTCGGCCGCCCCGACGTACTGCACCTGGCTGTCGGTCGGGCGCCCCACCACGCCGAACAGGGCCGCCACCGCGGCAGGGTCTGCCGCCATCGCCCGATCGAAGCGGGCGGCGTTCAGGGCGAGCGTTCCATCACGCTGCGTGGTGATGCCGATGTCGGCCAGGGTGCGGAACTCGCTGGAACTGGGGTCGAGCGGCCGGTTGAGCGTCGCGCGTAGCTGCGACTGCAGTGCGCGTACCGCCGGGTCGCCGTACAGCGCCCCGGCTTTCCGGGTGGTCGCGTCGTAGTTGCCGAAGTCGTTGATCGGCCGCATCACGTCGTTGAAGGCCTTGACGAAGCTCTCCGCGGCGCTCTTCGCCGCGGCGGTGTCGCGCGCCACCGTCACGGTCGCCGGACTGCCGGTGGTGGTCTTCAGCAGGTTGAGGGTCAGGCCCGGCACCGCGTCGGCGACCGTGTTGGTCGGCCGTGTCACCGTGATGCCGTTGATCTTCAGCTCGGCGTCGCGAGCGTCCGAGGTCTGCCGCAGGTTCTGCGTGCCGGCGGGGTCGTTCGACAGCAGCGACTGCAGCGACGCATCGCCACTGACCGAGATCTTCAACGCACGCGAGGCGCCGGTGTCCTGCCCGTCGAGCACCAGCCGCCAGGGCGATGCGCCGCCGTCGTTGATCACGCTCGCGCGCACGCCCACGTTGGCGGCGTTGATCGCATCGCGGATGTCGTTGAGCGAGGTCGCGCCCGCGGCCACGGTGACCGTGCGCGTGCCGGTACCCGAAGCGGTGAACGTAGCGCCCGAATAGGTGCCGGTGGTCTCGTCCAGGCTGCCGCCCGAGATCGTTCCGAAGTCGATGCTGATCGTCCCCGCGCCGATGGCCGCCGTGGCGCTCGCCTGCCCTCCTGCCACCAGCGAGGGGGCCTGCGCGAGCCGGGTGGTCTCGACCCGATAGGTACCGGGCGCGGTCCCGGATGCGGCCGAGGCCCCCAGCGCGTCCGTGGCCGAAGAGGTGGCGGTGGCGCCGGTGAACCGGTTCGGCGCGGCGAGGCCGGACATCGCGGTCTGGAAGGTGCCGAGGAAGCTGCGGATCACGCCGAAGGCCGACAACTTGGCCTTGATGCCGGTCTCCCGGGTGTCGAGCTTGGCGAGTGGCGCCCGCTCGGCCGACATCAGCTGGGACACCAGCCCGTTCACATCCAGGTTCGAGCCGACGCCGGCCGCGTTGATCGCCATGCTTCCTCCGCTGTGTTCGCTCCAATAACGGCAGCGCCCCGCCGGGCTTTAGGCCGGGCCGGGGTGGACGACGACGAATCGCGCCCGCCAGGCGGGCGACCGGGAAACGGCCGGCGGCCGCGGCTCAGGCCTCGCCCTGGACCAGCAGGCCCTGCATCCGCTCGATGGCCTGGGAGATGGCCAGCATCTCCTCGGAGGGAATCTGCCGGATCACCTCGTTGCTTTCCGAATCCATCACGCGCACGACCATCTGGCCGCTGCTGTCGTCGGCCACGAACTGCAGGCGGCTCTGCACCGCCTTCACCACCTCGTTCGTCGTCGACACCGCTTCGCGCACCTGCTCGGGCGAAGGCTGCGCCTGCGGCTCGGGCTGCGCCGGCGCGGCCACCTGCGAGGGCGCGGACTGCGGATCGGGGGAGGATACGGCGCGCTGGGCCAATGCGACATCGGGGCGCGCGGCGGTGGTGGTACTGACCGCCTGGGGGCTCTGGATCACCATGGGTCGATCTCCTTCCGGAGCGTGAACCCGACCGGACGCTCGGTCCGGCCGGAGGACGGCTCAGGGCGGGTCGCGATCGCGGCCCGCCCCCGCCGATTACCGAAGCAGCGACAGCACGTTGTTGGGCAGCGCGTTGGCCTGCGCCAGCATCGCGGTACCGGCCTGCTGCAGGATCTGCGTGCGGGTGAGGCGCGCGGTCTCCTGGGCGAAGTCGGCGTCCAGCACCCGCGAACGCGAGGCGGTCAGGTTCTCCGCGTTGGTGTTCAGGTTCGACACCAGCGCCTCGAACCGGGTCTGCACCGCGCCCAGCGTCGCGCGGGCGGAGGCGACTGCCGACAGCGCACCGTCCATCGCGTTGATCGCATCGGTCGCACCCGCAGAGGTGGCGATGCTGTTCGACGCGAAGCCGGTGGTCGTGGTCGCCGTCGTCGTAGCCGCGGTCAGACCGGTGATCGCAGCCGTCGACGAGGCGCCAGCGTGCGCGATCGTGATGTCGCCAGTCGAACGCAGCGTGACCGTGGTGTTGGTGTCGTTCACCGCATACACCCCGGTCTGCGATGCCACGGAGTTGATCGCATCACGGATCTGGCTGGCCCGCTCGGTGGCGTTACCCGCCACCGCGATCGCGCCCACGCTCACGGCCGAGCCGCTGGTCGGGCCATCGATCGTCAGGTGCCCCGCGGTGATCGCAGTGAACGCCGTGGCGGCAGCGCCCGTGACCGAGGCCGCGCTGTAGCTGCCCAGCGATGACGCGTTGGCGTTGGCGATGCTGTCGATGGTCAGGGTCTCGCCCGCGTTCGAGCCGATCTGGAAGGCCACGTTGCTGAACGAGCCGTCGAGCAGCTTCTTGCCGGCGAACGAGGTCTGCTCGGCGATCCGGTTGATCTCGCTGCGCAACTGGCCGAATTCAAGCTGGAGGGAGTCGCGCTCGCTCGAGGTGTTGGTGCCGTTGGCCGACTGCACGGCCAGCTCGCGCATCCGCTGCAGGTTGGAGGTGACCGAGGCAAGCGCGCCTTCGGCGGTCTGCGACAGCGAGATCGCGTCCTGGGCGTTGCGGGCCGCCATGTTCAGGCCGCGGATCTGGGTGTTGAAGCGCTCGGAGATCGCGAGGCCGGCGGCGTCGTCCTTCGAGCTGTTGATGCGCAGGCCCGAGGACAGGCGCTGGATCGCGGTGGCCTGCTCGGCCTGCGACATGTTCAGGTTGCGCTGGGCGTTGAGCGAGATGACGTTGGTGTTGACGATCTGAGGCATGGTCGACTCCCGAAGTGAACTGGAAAGGTGGTCTGGTCAAACGTGGGGGTTTCGGTTTGACATCGCTCATCCCTCGCCACTTAAGGCCTTGCGAGCCGCTGTCCTGAACATTTACGGCCAGGGTCTTGAAAACTTGAGTCTTTTCAGGCTCGGGCCGCGGCGTGCACACGCGGTCGCCCTGCTCCCTGTTCGAGTGCAGTTACGGCAGGAGTCCGGGATTCTTGAGGCCGCGCTGCGGCCCTCCTTTTCGACACCGACCATCCGGCGCCCCCGCCGATCGGTCTGGCCGGCGACGCGTCCTCCGCGATCACCGCAGCCCGCTGTGCCTCCGGCCTGCTCGCACCGGGGCGCTCGGTGGATCCGCTCCGGTACGACGAGGCCTCGCATCGGCCCGAGCAGGCCCGCCCCGCGCGAGACGGGCTCGGCCCCGGAAACGGCCCTCGGGACAATCCCCGGCGCTCAGTCGGCCCGCACCGCCGAACCGGCCGCCAGCACATCCGCGAAGCCGAACCGGGAGAAGTCGCGGATGCGCATCGGATACAGGATGCCGTCGAGATGGTCGCACTCGTGCTGCACCACCCGCGCATGGAACCCCTCGACCTCGCGGTCGATCGGCTCGCCCTGCGGCGTGAACCCGCGGTAGCGCAGCCGCCGCCAGCGTGGCACGTACCCGCGCAGGCCCGGCACCGACAGGCAGCCTTCCCAGCCCTCCTCCGTCTGCTCGCCCAGCGGCTCGAGCACCGGGTTGACCAGTTCCGTGTACGGCGCGACGGGCGCATCCGGGTAGCGCGGGTTGAACCCGGCGCCACCGAAGATCACCACCCGCAGCGGCACGCCGATCTGCGGGGCGGCGAGCCCCGCGCCCGACAGTGCAGCCATCGTGTCGCGCATGTCCTGCAGCAGCGCGTCGAGTTCGACTGTTGCGAACTCGGGCACCTCGGCGGCGCGCGCGAGCAGTCGCGCATCGCCCATGCGCAGGACTTCACGCCGCATGGCACTCGACGCACTGCTCGAGGATGTCGTGGACCTTCTGCATCGCGGACTCCAGCACCGCGCCGATCGCCTCGAGCGAGATCGCGTGCCGGCTCTCGCCGCGCCCGGCGGCGGCGTTGACCACCACCGCGATCGCTGCATACGACAGACCGAGTTCGCGGGCGAGCACCGCCTCCGGCATCCCGGTCATGCCCACCATGTCGGCACCATCGCGCTCGAGCCGATCGATCTCGCCTGCAGTCTCCAGCCGCGGCCCCTGGGTGACTGCATAGGTACCCCCGTCGAGCAGCGGATGGCCTGCCCGGCGTGCCGCCTCCATCACGCCGGCACGCAATCGCGGGCAGTAGGGCTCGGTGAAGTCGACATGGGTCACCGGCTGGTCGGGACCTTCGAAGAAGGTCGACCGTCGACCGTGGGTGTAGTCGATCAACTGGTCGGGGGCGACGAGCACGCCGGGGCGCAGGTCGGCCCGGATGCCGCCCACCGAGGCGACCGAAACCACCCCGCTCGCCTTCACCGATTGCAGCGCCCAGAGGTTCGCCCGGTAGTTGACCTCGTGCGGCGCGATCGTGTGCGCATGCCCATGGCGCGGCAGGAACACCACCTCGCGTCCGCGCAGGTGCCCGAAGGTGAGCGCGCCGGAGGGTTCTCCGAAGGGAGTCCGCACCACGCGCCGCTGCGGCGACTCGATGATCGACAGTTTCGTGAGGCCCGAGCCCCCGATGATCGCCAGCATCCGACCGCTCCTGTAGGTTGTGCGCCCGCCGCGGGCGGACCCGCCATGCGGACCGCCGGGGCCGATCCCCTGCAGCGTCGACTCGCCTCGGCCGGCGCCGATGCGACCGCCCAGGCCCGGCAGGAGGCCGGGCAGCTCCCCCCGGGCAGGCTCCTGATCATACAAGGCACGCGGCGGGACGCGCCCCGCACGGACGCGCATCGCCACCCGCGTCGATCGGTCAGTCCGCGGGCGCCGCCACCGGATCGGCGCGGTCCCCGACGGCCCACGCGAACGCGCGCTCGCACTGCAGCCGGACGCTGTCGAGCACCGGCAACGGCGAGGTGCCCGGATCGACCGCCAGCGGCAGTTCCGTGCACCCGAGGACCACGGCGTCCAGGCCTCGGTGGCGCCCGATCAGCGCGTGCAGGCGCTCGCGGAACGCGGGCGAGTCCTCCCCGCGCGCGAGCGGTGTCTGGATGGCCTGCACCTCGGCCCGGTCTCCTGCGCCTGGCACGATCGCCTCGATGCCATGCCTCGCGAGTCGGCGGGCGAAGAACCCGTCCTCCATCGTGAAGCGCGTGGCGAGCAGCAACACCCGACGGCAGCCGCCCGCCCGCGCCGCCTCTGCGACCACGTCGACGGCGTGGAACAGCGGGCCGGGCAATCGGAGCCGATGCGCGAAGGTATCCAGCGATCGATGCAGGGTGTTGTTGCCGAGGATGAAGCAGTCGGGGCCGGCGGCGGCCAGCGCGAGGAGCTCGGCCTCGAGCAGCGGAGCGATGCCGTCGAAGGCCTCCCCGGGTACGCCCTCGCCGGGATAGAGGCTGCGGATCGGGTGGTAGTCGATGCTGTGCACCAGCAGCCGCGCGCTGTGGTAGCCGCCCAGTCGCTGCTGCGCGAGTTCGTTGAGCAGGCGGTAGTAGATGACGGTCGACGGCCAGCTCGTGCCGCCGAGCAGGCCGATCCGGCGCATCGTCACGAACTCGCCACCGCGTAGATGGCCGGCAGGTTTCGCCACGCGCCATGCACGTCCATCCCGCATCCGAACACGTAGCGATCGGGAACGACGACCCCGACGAAATCGGCCCGGATCGGCTTGGTGCGGCCGAGGTCCTTCTCGCACAGCACGGCGCTGTGGAAGCTCGCGGCGCCATCGGCGAGGAAGCGCTCGCGCACCGCCGCGAGCGTGGCCCCCTCGTCGAGGATGTCGTCGATCACGAGCACGCTGCGACCGGCCACCGGCACGTGCGGCGCCACCGGCCAGCTGACCTGCCCGCCCTGCATGCCGCCCCGGTAGCGGGTCACGTGGATGAAATCGAACTCCAGCGGAAACCGGAGCTGGGGCAGCAATTGCCCCGCGAACACCACGCCGCCCCCCATGATCGCGAGTACGAGCGGCTCGCGCTCGGCCAGCGCGGCATTGACCTCTTCGGCCACGCGAGTGACGGCCGCGTCGATCACGGGCGCGTCGTGAATGATGTCCGCCTGCCGCAGGACTTCCCAGGCGCGTTCCTTCCCAAGCATGACTACCCCCCCGTACGTCTCGATCCGCCACGCACCCGAGCCCTCGGGCGCACGAAAGACACCGCGCGATCGACCGGGCGACCGCTGGCGGCCCGCCCTGTCCGCGATCCAGTCTAGTCGCTCGCGCCACCCGGGGCGTCCGGCTGCCCCTGTCCGCCGAGCCGCTCTCGCAGCCCGGCCTCATCCAGCACCGCCACGCCCAGCTCCCGCGCCCGCTCCAGCTTGGAGCCCGCCTCTTCGCCGGCGACCACGAAGTCCGTCTTGCGCGATACGCTGCCGGTGACCTTGCCCCCCGCCGCCTCGATCAGTGCACGCGCTTCGTCGCGGGTGAGCGTGGGCAGCGTGCCGGTCAGCACGAACGTGCGCCCGGCGATCGCGGATGCGCCGGGGGTCGCCCCGGGCGGTGGCACGGCCTCGGCCCGGGGCGCGACGCCCGCGGCGAGCAGCGCATCGATCACCTCGCGGTTGTGCGCCTCCGCGAAGAAGCCCTGGATGGCCTGCGCGATCACCGGACCGACTTCGGGCACCTGCAGCAGGTCTTCCTCGCGCGCAGCGCCCAGCGCCTGCAGCGAACCGAAGGCGCGCGCGAGATCCCGCGCGGTGGTCTCCCCGACGTTGCGGATGCCCAGCGCGAACACCAGCCGCGACAGCGGCCGGGTTCGGCTCGCCTCGATCGCGGCGAGCAGGTTGGCTGCCGACTTCTCGCCCATGCGCTCCAGTCCGGCCAGCGCCTGCGGGTCGAGCCGATAGAGATCGGCGGGCGTACGGACCCGCCCACCGTCGACCAGCTGGTCGACGAGCTTCTCGCCCAGGCCTTCGATATCCATCGCGCGCCGCGACGCGTAGTGCAGCAGCGCCTGCTTGCGCTGGGCGGCACAGAACAGCCCGCCGGTGCAACGGGCGATCGCCTCGCCCTCCGGCCGCGACACCGCCGACCCGCAGACCGGGCAGCGGTCGGGCATCACGAACAGGCCGGACCCGCGCGGTCGATCCGGTGCCACGCCCACGACCTCCGGGATCACGTCGCCCGCCCGCCGCACGACGACCGTGTCGCCGATGCGAACCTCCTTGCGTCGGACCTCGTCCTCGTTGTGCAGCGTCGCGTTGGTGACCGTCACCCCGCCCACGAACACGGGCGCCAGCCGCGCCACGGGTGTCAACGCACCGGTGCGCCCGACCTGCACCTCGATGTCGAGCAGTTCGGTGAGGGCCTCCTGGGCCGGGAACTTGTGCGCGATGGCGAATCGCGGAGCGCGCGAGACGAAGCCGAGCGTCCGCTGCTCGTCGAGCGCGTCGACCTTGTAGACGACGCCATCGATGTCGTAGGGCAGCGCATCGCGACGCGCACCGATCCCGCGGTAGTAGGCGAGCAGGCCGTCGAGCCCGCGCACCCTCGCCCGCTCGGCGCTCACCGGAAAGCGCAGCCCCGCGAGCCAGTCCATCAACGCCCCGTGGCCGCGGGCGGGCAGCGAGTCCATGTCCTCGTCGGCCACCGCGTACGCGTAGAAGAACAGGCGCCGTCCGGCCGTGATCCGCGGATCCAGCTGGCGCAGGGACCCGGCCGCCGCATTGCGCGGATTGGCGAACTCGCGCTCCCCGCGCTCGCGCTGGATCGCGTTGAGCCGTTCGAAGTCGCGACGGCGCATCAGCACTTCGCCGCGCACCTCGAGCCTCGGACGATCGGTGTCGATGCGCAAGGGGATGGCCGGCAGCGTGCGCAGGTTGGCGGTGACGTCCTCGCCGGCGTGTCCGTCGCCGCGGGTCGCCCCGACCGCCAGCACGCCGCCGATGTAGGTCAGGCTGACCGCAAGTCCATCGAACTTCGGCTCGGCGGAATACTCCACGGCGGCCTCCGGGTCGCGTCCGGCAGCGGCCAGTCCCTCGCGCACCCGCCGGTCGAACGCCTGCACCGCCTCGTCGTCGAAGGCGTTGGCGAGCGACAGCATCGGCAACCGGTGCGCAACCTCGCGGAATCCCTCGAGCGGTGCCCCGCCCACCCGCTGCGTCGGCGAGTCCGCCGATGCGAGCTCGGGGTGGCTCGTCTCCAGGGCCTCGAGCTCGGAAAAAAGCCGGTCGTACTCGGCGTCGGGCACGAGCGGCGCATCGAGCACGTAGTACGCATGCGCATAGCGCTCGAGGTCGGCCCGCAGGCGCACCGCGCGGGCGCGCAGCTCCTCGGGCAGGCTCACCGCGCCCTCCGTGCAGGCAAGGCTTCGGTCCCGATCACCGGGGCCTCAGCCGAACAGTCGCCGCGCGAGTGCATCGCCCGGCTCGAATCCCTGCTGCCGCATCGACTGCACCATCGCGCCCAGCTGGGCGCGAATCCGGTCGAGCGCTGCATCGTCGAGCGCGCGACCGGCGTCGTCGACGAGGCGACCGGACAGGCCCTGCGAGAACTGACGCGCGATCGACACCGCGCGTTCGAACTGCGCGATCGGCCCGGGCGTGCGCGGGAGGTCGACCTGCAGGCTGACCGCGCGAATGCCGCCCGCGCGCATCACCTGGGGGTCCAGGCCCCGCCCCTCCGCGTCGGTCAGCGTGCACAGCACGCGCCCCTCGTCGTCGGCCAGGAGCCAGGTGTGATCGGGCGCGCTGCGAAATCCCGACGCCTCGATCAGCCCGCGCAGCTTGGTCCCGGCGAACCCCCCGCCGGAGGACACCACGTTGAGTCCGAGCGCGACATCGACCGACTGGCAGAACTCGTACAGGGCTGCAGCCGAGCCGGCCGCCGTGGACGGCTCCGGTGCGGCGACATCGGCCGCCAGCGCCTCGCCCGCCTGCTGCGCCTGGATGAGCAGGCGACGCAGTTCGGCCACGCCGGCCGCACCGCGCGCGTCGACCATCTGAACCCGCATCAGCGCGGCCCCCACCCGCGAGGGCGTCTCGCCGTCGACGACGACCGCGGGCACCGTGGACCACTCCACCGCGCGGGCACCCCGACCCGCGCGCTCGCGAAGGATCGACACCGCCGATTCATCCACGGCGCCGGTGAACGTGAAGCGCACCGGGAACCACAACCCCGCCGGTCCGTCGTCCTGGGCCGCTCGCGGACGCACCGTCGCAGGCCGGACCGCACCGTCGGGGCCCGGCGTCCGCGCCGTCTCGTCGAACACCGCCGGGTCGAGCGACGATGCGTCCTCACCGCCCAGCACGGGCTCGCGCCGATCGTCCGGCAGGGACTCCGACCCGTCGTCCGCTCCCGAGAGTGGCACCGGATCGACCGATCCGGAGGGTGGGCGCGGAGGCAGGGCGGCCTCGCCACGCCGCCGCAACTGGCGCTCCTGCCACTTGTTGAACAGGAACACCGCGCCGATCGCGACCACGCCCAGGACGACGAGGGCTCCCTGAAGTTCGCTCATGCCCGTCACCCTTCGACGATCAGGCCGCGCGCGGCTGGCGGGCGAGTTCGACCGCCTCGTCGATGTCGACCGAGACCACGCGCGAGACGCCGCGTTCCTGCATCGTCACGCCGATCAGCTGCTGGGCACCGTGCATGGTGACCTTGTTGTGGGAAATGAACAGGAACTGCGTGTATTCGGCCATCTTCTTGAGCAGGTCGCGGAACCGCTCGACGTTGGAGTCGTCCAGGGGCGCGTCGACCTCGTCGAGCAGGCAGAACGGCGCCGGGTTCAGGTGGAACAGCGAGAACACCAGCGACAGCGCGGTGAGGGCCTTCTCTCCGCCGGAGAGCAGGTGGATCGAGGCGTTCTTCTTCCCCGGCGGTTGCGCGAACAGCGCGACCCCGCTGTCGAGGATCTCCTCGCCCGTGAGGACGAGTTCGGCATGACCGCCGCCGAACAGCGCCGGAAACAGCTTGGACAGGTGGCCGTTGACCTCGTTGAAGGTCTCCATCAGCCGATCGCGGGTCTCGCGGTCCATGCGACGGATCGCCGTCTCCAGCGTCTCGATCGCCTCGGTGAGGTCGGCAGCCTGCGCGTCGAGCGCGCCCTTCTTCTCGCTGGCCGCGCCCAGCTCCTCGAGTGCGGCCAGATTGACCGGACCCAGCGCCGTGATCTCCGCCTGCAGGCGATTGATCTCGGCGACCAGCGTGCGCGGACGCGGGGCATCGGGAGCCTTGGCCGCGAGTTCGGCCTCGTCGGCGGCGGCCTCGAGAAGCTTGGCCGCGAACTGCTCCTCGGTGAGCCGTGCCTCCTGTTCGGCGAGGCGAAGCGAGCCGATCGACTCGCGCAACGGGGGCAGGCGCTGCTCGCACTGCAGCCGCTCCTCGTCGATGGCCTGCTGGTCCGACTCCATCGAGGCCAGTCGATCCCGTGCCTCGGCCATCGCGCCCTCGCGCACGCCGCGCTGCTCCAGCGCCTCGGACAGCGTCTCGCGCAGCGAGGTCTCGTCGAAGCCCTGCAGTTCGGACTCGAGGGCCTGCACCTGCGCGCCCAGCGCCTGGTGCTCGCGCTCGGCCGAGGCCATCGCCGCCGTGGTCTCGGCGATCCTCTGCTGCAGCGACTCCGCGCGGAAACTCGCCTGCTGCGCGCGCTGCACGGTCGCCTGCGAAGACTCGCGTGCCTCGGCGAGCCGCGACTGCGCGACCGAGGCTTCCGAGCGGGTTGCGGCCAGCCGGGCGCCGATGCCCTGCAACTCCTCGGCGAAGCGGGCGAGATTGCCATCCAGCGACTGCATTCTCGCGGACTCCGCGAGCTGCTCGGCGTCGAGTTCACCGAGTTCGCGCGTGATCTGCGCGAGTCGCTGCTCGACGCGATCCGCCTGTTCGGTCTGCCGGACCAGTTCGACCTGGCGGGCATGCTGCCGCTGCCGAAGCTCGTCGGCCGCGGTGCGGCGCGAGCGCAACGTGTCGCGGGCGGACGAAACCACCGACTGCGCGTCGGCCAGGCGCTGGCGCGCGCCGGCAAGACCCGCCTGCAGCCCGGTCTCCTGCTCGAGCAGCTCGTCGATCTCGCGCTGGCGTGCGAGCACGCCGTGCACCTCGGAGTCGGGCGAATAGTAGATGACGCTCGAGCGCGTCAGCAGGTGTCCCTCGCGGGTCACCAGCAGGCTGCCGGCGGGAAGCCGCTCGCGCAGCCGCATGCCCTCGGCAAGGCTGGGCGCGACGTAGACCTGTGCCAGCCAGTCGGCAATCACCGGCTCGGTGCGCGGATCCTCGCAACTGACGAGGGTGCGCAGCGGGCGCCCGAGCACGCCCAGCGATCCGGTCGTGGCCGCGCCTGCGGCCAGTTCGTATACCGCGGCCTTGGCGCCCGGCATGTCGGCAAGCCAGTGCGAGTCGGCATCGATCCGCTCGACGGCGAAGGCGTTGAGCCGCTCGCGCAACACGGCCTCGAGCGCGTTCTCCCAGCCCTGTTCGATCCGCAGGCCCTGCCACAACCGACGCGCGTGGGTCAGTCCGTGCCGGGCCGCCCAGTCGCGGGTGGACTGTTCGTTGGCGATCCGTCCCTGCAACTGCTCGAGCGCGTCGCGGCGGGCCTGCGCCTGGGTGAGCGCACGATTGGCCTGGTCGACGGCCAGCTGGGCCTCGCGCGAGGCCTGCTCGCCGGAGGCCAGCGCCTGCTCGTCGAGCCGGACCGCTCCCATGGTCTCCGCGAGCGAGACCCCGATCGAGTCGAGGTCCTGCTGCAGCGCGCCGAGGGCCGCACGGTCGGGGGCGGCCATGCCGTCGCGCTCGCGGGCGAGACGATCGAGCCGTTGCGCGAGCTGCTCGATCTGCCGCTGGCAGGACTCGCGACGCGTCTCCTCGACCTGCCACAACTGCTCGGACTGCGCCAGCGCTCGCTCGGCCTCGCGCACCCGGCCCTGCGCCTCGCGTGCCGCGGCCTCCATTTCGGGCAGCCGCATCGATTCGTGATCGGCCTCGGCGCGGGCGGTTTCGGCCGCACGCATCGCAGCGCCGGCGTCGTCCTCGAGTTGCACGCACCCGGCTCGCAGCGACTCGAGCTGACCGCCCGCGGCCGCCTGGCGTTCGCGGGCCTGCGCGAGCTGGGTCTCCACCCGGCTGCGGGTGTCCCGCAGGTGCGCGAGCTCCTGCTCGAGGCGTGCGACCGCCGCGTTCGCCTCGTACAGTTCGCCCTGCGCGATGCGCGAGGCGTCGTTCGCCTGCTGCAACTGGTCGCGCGCGTGCACGAGCCGCAGTTCGATCTCCCGCAGCCGCGCGGTCTCGGCCTCGAGTTCGAGGCTGGTCCGCTCGATATCCCGGGCATGGCGCTCGCGAAGCGCCGCGGCCTCGGTCCGGCGAATGAACCACAGCAGGTTCTGCGCGGCGGACAGCTCGGCCGAACGCTGCTGGTGGACCGCGGCTACTTCGGCCTGCGACTGCAGGCGCTCGATCTGCCGCCCCAGTTCCAGCCGGATGTCTTCGACCCTCGACAGGTTGAGCCGGGCATCGGACAGGCGATTCTCGGTCTCGCGCCGCCGCTCGCGGTAGCGGGAGACGCCCGCCGCCTCCTCGAGGAAGACCCGCAGTTCCTCGGGGCGCGCGTCGATGATGCGCGAGATCATGCCCTGCTCGATGATCGCGTAGCCGCGCCCACCCAGCCCGGTCCCGAGGAACACGTCGGCCACGTCGCGGCGACGCACGTGCTGGTTGTTGATGTAGTAGGACGAATCGCCGTTGCGTTCGAGCACGCGGCGAATCGACAGTTCGGCGTAGGCGGCCCACTGCCCCGCGGCCTTGCCCATCGAATTGTCGAACACGAGTTCCACGCTCGCGCGATTCGCCGGCTTGCGCGTGGACGACCCGGAAAAGATCACGTCCTGCATCGTCTCCCCGCGGAGCTGGCGAGCGGATGTCTCGCCCAGCACCCAGCGGGTGGCATCGATCACGTTCGACTTGCCGCAACCATTGGGGCCCACCACGCCGACGATCTGGCCAGGCAGGCGGATGACGGTGGGATCGACGAAGGACTTGAAGCCCGAGATGCGGATTTCGGTGAGGCGCACGTGGAGTCCGGCAGGATGACTGCGTATCGATGGAACGGATGCGGCAAACGGGACCGGTCTCGCGATCGGCGAGGGTACCCGCTGCAGGCTGACGCGCGAGTGTAGCCGAAGCCCCCGTCGCGCCGGCGCGCGCCCGCCGGCAGCGTGGCTTGACCGCCGGCGGCTTGCGCAGGACACTTGTGAAGAACCCTGCGCAAGTCACTATCAGAAAACACTATTTGATCGGGTGCAGTGGTTCCTTCATGCGCGCAGCCCCCATCGACCCCGCACCCGAGCCCGCCGGAGCAGACGACATCATGCCGATCGAAGCCCTCGACCACTACAACATCTGCACCACCGACCTCGAGCGTTCGCGAAGGTTCTACGAGGAGGTCGTCGGCCTTCGCGACGGCGATCGCCCGCCGTTCTCCCGGCCCGGGGCGTGGATGTACCTCGGAGGCCATCCGATCCTGCACATCTCCACCTCGCGCGCGCCCACCACGGCGAAGGCCGATGCCTTCGACCACGTCGCCTTCCGCGCGAGCGGCCTCGCGCAGATGCGCGAGCGCCTGGCCGCGCGACAGGTCCGATTCCAGGAGTTCTCGGTCCCGGATCGGGAACTGGTGCAGATCTTCTTCCGGGATCCGGACGGCGCGGAGATCGAACTGCTGTTCGGCGGCGACGAGGCCCGGGACGCGATCGCCGCGGGGATGCGCGCGGACGCGACGGTCGGCCGCAGCACCTGAGCGACCGCCCAACCGCCCGATCGCCCGGCCGCCCGCCGCGTCCGGGCGCAGGCCGCCGGCCCGACCGCGAGGCCCGGCCGGCGTGACCGAGGGCGGTGCCTACTGCTCGGCGGTCTTCCCGATGAAGCGCACCGAGGCCTGGATGCGCTTCACCTCGGCCTGCCAGTGCGCCTGGAAGGCCGCGCCGTCGAGGTGGGCGATGGTCGACAGCGATCTGGCCATCGCACCCTTGAAGTCCTCGTCCTGAACCACGGCCCGCACGGCCCCCTGCAGCGTGTCGAGCACCGGCGCGGGCGTCTTCGAGGGCGCGAACAGCGCGGTCCACAGCGTGAACTCGATGTCGATCCCGCTCTCGCGGAACGTGGGCACGTCCGGGAACGCGGGCACGCGCTGCGCGCCCCAGCTCGCCAGCGCCCGCACCCGCCCGGCCTTCACCTGCGCCATCGCGACGCTGGGCGCTGAGGCGACTGCGGTCGCGTGCCCGCCGACGACCGCCGCGATCGCGGGCGCACCGCCGTTGTAGGGGACATGGCGCAGCCGGATCCCGGCCGCCTGCTCGAGGATCGCGATCGGCAGGTGGGTGGTGCCGTAGGTCCCGGACGACGACACCAGGAAATCGGCGGGACGGGACCGGGCCAGCGCGACGAACTCCTTGACCGTGCGCACCGGCAACGAGGGATGGATGAGGAACATCGCCGGGTCGGCGGTCACCTGCGCAAGCGGCGCCAGTTGCGAGAGGCTGTACTGGGCCGGGCGCTGGAACAGTTCGTCGATGGCCGGGATGGCCGCGACCGCAGGCGAGGTGAGCAGCAGCGTGTAGCCGTCCGGCGCCGCGTTGGCCACCGCCGCGGTGCCGATCGCCGAGTTCGCGCCCGGGCGGTTGACCACCACCATCGGCTGGCGCAACTGTCGCTGCATGACCGTGGCGATGCCGCGAGCGACGATATCGACGAAACCGCCGGGTGCGTTCGGGTTGACCAGCGTGATCGTTCGCTGCGGGAATGCGGCCGCGTCCGCCTGCGCCCGGGCCGGCGACGCGCCGACGCCGAGCAGGAGTCCCAGCGCAGCGATGCCCAGGGGGGTGGCGATACCTGCGGGCATGCCGGGGGTAGCCACGGGGTTGCCCTTGCGAATCGAATTCATCCGTACTCCTCCGTCGACAGTGCGCAGTCGGGTCTGGTTGCCCTCTGGATGCGCGCGGGTCCGTGCCCGGCCCGGGCGCAGCATACGTCGCACGGGAACCTGCCGGCAACCGCGTCGCCTCGCGGGGGCCGGGATCGGGGCAGGCGCGCGTCTGGACCCCGCCCGGGCTTGCCGCGGATTCGCCGGGCGTCGACGCACGGACCCCGCGGGAGCAGGCCGGGACCAGCGCCTATACTCCGCGCCTTTGATCCCGGTGCCGTTCCCATGCCCGCCAAGACCCCTGCCCGCACCCCGCCCACGCAGCCCAGTCGCACGCTCGACACCTTTCCCAACCCGTCCCCGGGCCGCGATTTCCGCATCCACATGGAAATCCCGGAGTTCACCTGCCTGTGCCCGATGACGGGACAACCGGATTTCGCGACCCTGGTCCTCGACTACGTGCCGGATCGCCGCTGCGTCGAACTCAAGAGCCTCAAGCTCTACGCGTGGTCCTACCGCAACGAGGGCGCCTACCACGAGGCCGTCACCAACCGCATCCTCGACGACCTGGTGAAGGCGACCGCGCCGCGCTACATGCGACTCGCGGCGCGATTCTTCGTGCGTGGAGGCATCTTCACCACGGTCGTGGTCGAGCATCGACGCCGGGGCTGGCGCCCCTCGCCGCCGGTCATGCTCGACTCGATCGAGCCGGGTCTCAGCACCCGCGGCTGACCGGCGGCGGACACCGGCATACGCCGCCGCCACCTATAATCGTCGATCCGGGGCGGACTGCGACCGGCGCCCCCCATCGCGGATCCGGGACGGACCGCGACCGTCGCCCCCCACCTTCGCGAGCGCGCACGTGAACCCCGATCTCGACCTGTTGCAGCCCTACCCGTTCCAGCGTCTGGCCGGGCTGTTCGAGGGGGTCACGCCAGCGCCGGGCCTGCGCCCGATCAGCCTGGGCATCGGCGAGCCCCGCCATCCCACGCCGGCGCTCGTGCGCGATGCGCTGGTCGCCAACCTGGACGGACTGTCGTCCTATCCGGCGACGGCGGGGACCGAGGCGCTGCGCCGCTCGATCGCGGAGTGGCTCATCCGCCGACACACGCTGCCGGCGATCGACTGGAAATCGCAGGTCCTACCGGTCAACGGGTCGCGCGAGGCGCTGTTCGCGCTGGCGCAGACCGTCGTCGACCGGACTCGCCCGGATCCGGTGGTCGTGTCGCCCAATCCGTTCTACCAGATCTACGAGGGTGCCACGCTGCTCGCCGGCGCGCGCCCGGCCTTCCTCAACCAGACGCCCGCGAACGGATTCCGCCTCGACCTCGGCCAGTTGTCCGACGAGGTGTGGAGCCGCACGCAACTGCTGTTCGTCTGCTCGCCGGGCAATCCGGCCGGCGCCGTGCTCACGCTCGAGGACTGGCGCGCGCTGTTCGAACTCTCCGATCGCCACGGGTTCGTCATCGCCTCCGACGAGTGCTATTCGGAGATCTACTTCGACGACGCCGCGCCTCCGCTGGGTGGGCTGGGTGCCGCCGCCCGGCTCGGTCGCACCGGCTACGAGCGCCTGATCGCGCTGGGCAGCCTGTCCAAGCGCTCCAACTGCCCGGGCATGCGCTCGGGCTTCGTGGCCGGGGATGCCGCCGTGGTCGAGCGGTTCCTGCTCTACCGCACCTACCACGGCTGCGCGATGAGCCCGACCCTCCAGGCCGCCAGCCTCGCGGCCTGGCGCGACGAGGCGCACGTCGACGAGAACCGTCGCCTCTACCGCGCCAAGTTCGACGCGGTGCTCGACATCCTCGCCCCGGCCCTTCCGGTGGAGCGCCCCGACGGCGGTTTCTACCTCTGGATCGAAACCCCGGGCGACGACACCGTGTTCGCACGCGAGCTCTACCGCAGCCAGGCCGTCACGGTCCTGCCCGGCAGCTACCTCGCGCGTGCCGCCCACGGCGAGAACCCGGGGGTCAACCGGGTGCGCGCGGCGCTGGTTGCCGACGTCGACGAATGCGTGGAGGCCGCCAGGCGCCTGGCGGCCTTCGCAACCGGCTGGCGCGCGACCTCGCGCTGAGCCACGCCCCCATCCCCCTTCCACCGCCCGCCGAGGATCTCCGATGCCCGCCGATACCGCCGCCCTGCAAACGACGATCGAGTCTGCCTGGGAGGCTCGCAGCGAACTCTCGCCCGCCGGTGCCCCCGCCGCGGTGCGCGAAGCGGTCGCCGAGGTGCTCGCCGGGCTCGACAGCGGCCGGTTGCGCGTGGCCGAGAAGATCGGCGCCGACTGGACCGTCCACCAGTGGGTGAAGAAGGCCGTGCTGCTCTCCTTCCGGCTGCAGGACAACGCAGTGGTCGAGGCCGGTGCGCTGCGGTTCTACGACAAGGTCGACTCCAAGTTCGCCCACTACGACGCCCAGGCCTTCGCCGACGGCGGCTTCCGCGTGGTGCCGGCCGCCACCGTCCGCCGGGGTGCCTACATCGGCAGGAACGTGGTGCTGATGCCCTCGTTCGTGAACATCGGGGCCTGGGTGGGCGAAGGCACCATGGTCGACACCTGGGCCACGGTCGGCTCCTGCGCGCAGATCGGCCGCAACGTCCACTTGTCCGGGGGCGTGGGCATCGGCGGGGTGCTCGAGCCTTTGCAGGCCAACCCCACCATCATCGAGGACAACTGTTTCATCGGCGCGCGCTCCGAAGTGGTCGAGGGCGTGGTGGTCGAGGAAGGCTCGGTGCTTTCGATGGGCGTTTTCGTCAGCCAGAGTACCCGCATCTACGATCGCGAGACCGGCCAGGTCAGCTATGGACGCATCCCCGCCGGGTCCGTCGTCGTGCCGGGGTCGCTGCCCTCGCCCGACGGCAGCCACAGCCTGTACTGCGCGGTCATCGTCAAACGGGTCGATGCCCAGACACGGGCCAAGACCGGCATCAACGAGCTGCTCCGCGGGGTCTGACCCGCCGCACGAGACGTTGCGGGCCCCGTGTTGCGCTAGGCAAACCCGCACGGGCTTGGCAGAATCGACGCAGCGGAGGTCGGTCAGGCATCCGCCGCAGGCGGATCTTCCCCGGGCGCGCCCACGGGCCTGACACGACGGCCGCCTGACAGTCAGCGTTACCCAACAGACAGGTGCCGGCGATGTCGTTGCTCGATGACCTCAAGAACCAGGCCGAGGTGGTGCGCAACCGCCAGCGCTCGGGAGCCGAACTCGTCGAGCACTACTTCTACGAGATCCACGAGCGGCTCAAGGCGGTTCACAAGCAGCTGCTCGACCTCGCCACCGCGCTGAACACCGTCCGCCCCGACGTACCCCGGCACTACTACGTCGACGGCACCAGCGTGCTCGACGGACTGCGCCAGCAGGACTACGCGCTGTCGGAGAAGAAACGCACGATCGAGTTCCACGACTACTACACCGAACTGCAGTTGCGTACCCACGCAGTCGGCGACAGGCGCCTCGTCATCGAGAAGGATTCCGAGCCGCTCGTGACCCGCCTGCGCGAGTTCCTGTGGGGACACGCGCTCCGGTTCGACCTGCGCGAAATGCGGGCGGAGCGCCGCTACATCGAACGCGGCGTGTTCACCATCGAGCCCGACGTGCCGATCAGCCTCACCGTCACCGGGGTACCGGAGCAGCGCGAGATCCGCCTGGTCATCCGCAACCTCGAGAAACTGGGCGAGGTCACCTACCGCTACGACCTCGACGAATTCAACGACGAGCTGATCGAGGAACTGATCAAGCTGCTGCTCGGCAAGCCCAACGACTTCCGGACCCGCGGCCGTCACCAGCAACGGCCTGTCGCCGCGGCCCGCGTCGCAGCGCCCGGCGCCGGGGTGGCCCCGCCCGAGGCCGCCGCTCCCGCCGGGGGCCTGCGCTCGCTCTTCCGGCGCGGCAGCTGACCGTCCCTCTTCCCGGACCCGCCGCCATGTTCCTCACGCCGCTGCTGCACCTGATGGCGGAGAAGAGCGCCTCGGACCTGTTCATCACGGCCGGGGCGCCGGTCTGCATCAAGATCCGCGGCAACGTGATGCCGGTGAACAACCAGGTGCTCGATGCCGCCAGCGTGCAGCGGATCGCGCGCGAGGTCATGAGCGAGCGGCAGGCCGAGCAGTTCGAACAGACGCTCGAACTGAACTTCTCCACCGGCCTGCCCGGCGTCGGCATCTTCCGCGTCAACGTGTTCCGCCAGCGCGGCGCGGTGGGCATGGTGATCCGCCACGTCAAGAACCAGGTGCCTTCGCTCGAGCAGCTCAGGGTTCCCGGGCGGCTGAAGGACCTCGTGATGGAGAAGCGCGGCCTGATCCTGTTCGTCGGCTCCACCGGCTCGGGCAAGTCGAGCACGCTGGCGGCGATGATCGACCATCGCAACTCGGTGCTTCCCGGGCACATCCTCACGATCGAGGATCCGATCGAGTACAACTTCCAGCACCGGCGAAGCCTGGTCAACCAGCGCGAGATCGGGATGGATACCCGCTCCTACGCCGACGCCCTCGCCAGCGCGATGCGCGAGGCTCCGGACGTGCTGATGATCGGCGAGGTCCGCGATCGCGAGACCATGCAGCAGGCGATCACCTACGCCCAGACCGGACACCTCTGCCTGACCACCCTGCATGCCAACAACAGCTACCACGCGCTCAACCGCATCCTCACCTTCTTCTCCCAGGATGCCCGCGCAGCGCTGCTGATGGACCTGTCGATGACGCTGCGGGCCGTCGTCTCGCAGCGCCTGCTGCGGGCGAACGACGGCTCCCTCGTACCCGCGGTCGAGGTCATGCTCAATACCGCGGCGATTGCCGAGCTCATCCGCCGTGGCGCGTTCGACCAGATCCGCGACATGATGGAGCAGAGCCTGTCGCCCGGTTCGCAGACCTTCGAGCAGTCGCTCTTCGACCTCATCAGGCGCGGGCTGGTCACCCCCCAGGAGGCACTGGCCAACGCCGACTCGGCGACCAACCTGTCATGGCTGATCGACAACGGCCAGCAGGCGGGCGGGGTGCGCGCACCTGCAAGCGCCCCCGCGACCCCCGGGGCGGCCTCGGCCGCGCCCCCGAGCGCGCCGCGCGGCCCGGGCGACCGCGAGCCGGAGCCGCGAACGCCAGGGACCGACCTGGGCAGCTTCACCTTCAATTTCGACGTGGTCTAGGAGCACGGCCTTGAACGACCCGCGGCCTGCGACCGCCGCCGTCGTCCTCGACGAGGATGCACTGGCGCTCGCCTGCGAACTGATCCGGCGTCCCTCGGTGTCGCCCGAGGACGGCGGTTGCCAGCAGGTGCTCGGCGAGCGGCTCGCGCGCCTGGGCTTCCGGCTCGAGCCGGTCACCAGCGGCAACACCACCAACCTCTGGGCCCGGCTCGGCGACCTCGACCCGGTGTTCTGTTTCGCGGGCCATACCGACGTGGTGCCGACCGGGCCGATCGAGCGCTGGCGAACCCCGCCCTTCGAGCCGACCGTGGTCGATGGCGAACTCGTCGGTCGAGGTGCATCGGACATGAAATGCGCGCTGGCGGCCATGGTCGTCGCGGTCGAGCGCTTTCTCGCCCGCACCCCCGCCCCGGCGGGTTCGATCGCCTTCCTGCTCACCTCCGACGAGGAGGCCGCGGCCACCGACGGCACGGTGAAGGTGGTCGAGCGACTCGCCGCGCGCGGCGAGCGCATCGAATGGTGCGTGATCGGCGAGCCCACGTCGGTCGACCGGGTGGGCGACATGCTGAAGAACGGCCGGCGCGGGTCGCTGTCGGGCACGCTGCGGGTGCGGGGGCGCCAGGGCCACATCGCCTACCCGCAACTGGCCGACAACCCGATCCATCGACTCGCCCCGGCCCTCGCCGAACTCGTCGCCCTGCAGTGGGATGACGGCAACGAGGACTTCCAGCCCACGAGCTGGCAGGTCTCCAACATCCGCGCCGGTACCGGGGCAGGCAACATGATCCCGGGCGAGATCGAGATGCAGTTCAACTTCCGCTACTCGCCGCAGAGCACCGCGCAAGCGCTGCGCGCTCGCGTGCAGGCGCTGCTCGACCGTCACGGCCTCGACTGCTCGATCGACTGGACGCACGGCGCCGAGCCCTTCCATACCGGTCGCGGGCGCCTCGTCGAGGTCGCGATCGAGGCCATCTCGGCGGCCACTGGCAGCACGCCCGAGGTCTCGACCACCGGGGGCACGTCGGATGGCCGGTTCATCAAGGACATCGCCACGCAGCTGATCGAGTTCGGCGCCCGCAACCTCACCGCGCACGCGATCGACGAGCGCGTCTCGGTGCAGACCCCGGGACTGCTCGCCGCGGCCTACGAGGGCATGCTCGACCGACTGCTGGGCCCCGCTCGCTGATCCCCGATGCCGACCTCGCCGGCACCGGCTGATCCGGCGAGCTATCGCGCGCTCGAACTGCTGCCGGGGCGCGAGGCCATCGTCGTGCTCGACCAGCGAAGGCTGCCGCACGAGGTCCGCTACGAACGCCTGTGCGATTGCCCTTCGGTCGCCGAGTCGATCGCCGACATGCAGGTGCGCGGCGCGCCGCTGATCGGGGCCGCAGCCGCCTGCGGCTACGCGCTCGGCCTGCAGTCGCGCGCCGATGACGCCGCGCTCGATCGGTGGCACGCACTGCTCGCCGCCACCCGCCCCACGGCCGTCAACCTGCGCTGGGCACTCGACCGCGTGCGCGCGGTCGTGGCTCCCTGCCCCCCGGCGACCCGGGCCGAGCGTGCGTGGGTCGAGGCCGAAGCGATCGTCGCCGAGGACTGCGCGATCAACCATGCGATCGGTCGGCACGGACTGGATCTGCTGGAGGCGATCGCCCGGCGCCGCCACGGGGCGCCCGTGCGCATCCTGACCCACTGCAACGCGGGCGCGCTGGCCACCTGCGGCTGGGGCACGGCGACCGCACCGATCTTCCTCGCGCAGCAGGCGGGGATGCCGCTGCATGTCTGGGTGAGCGAGACGCGCCCACGCCTGCAGGGGGCGGCGCTGACCGCATGGGAACTGCGCGAGCGCGACATCGCGCATGTACTGCTCGCCGATGACGCCGGTGCCTTCCTGATGCAGAGGGGCGAGGTGGACATCGTGCTGGTGGGGGCCGACCGGGTCACCGCGGGAGGCGACGTCTGCAACAAGATCGGCACCTACGCGAAGGCCGTGGCCGCCCGCGACTGCGGGGTACCGTTCTACGCGGCGGTGCCCTCCCCGACGCTCGACTTCTCGATCGAGGATGCGAATGCGATCCCGATCGAATCGCGCTCCGCGGATGAACTCCTGCGGGTTGCAGGACTGGACGCCGACGGTTCCTTCACCCGCGCCTCGATCGCGCCGCCAGGGAGCCCGGCACTCAACCTCGCCTTCGATCTCACGCCCTCGCGCCTGGTCACTGGCCTGCTGACCGAGCGCGGACGGATCGATGCGCGTCGAGACGCGCTGGCTGCCGCGTTCCCGGAGCGGCTCGGATGAGTGCGCGTGCCCCGACGCCGCGATCGGCGCTCGTGCGCGCCGCGCGACAATTCGCGCCACTCGGACTGGGACAGGGACGGGCAGGCAATCTCAGCCTGCGGATGTCGCGCGGCGGGCAGGCAGGCTGCCTGATCACGCCCACCGGCGCACGGGCTGCCACCGTCGGGGCGCGCGAACTATGCTGGTTTCCGCTCGACCGGGGCGCCGACGGTGCCGTGGGACCGCTCGCCCCGTCGAGCGAATGGCGCTTCCATCGCGACATCTACCGCGAGCGCGCCGACGCGATGGCGATCGTGCACGCGCACTCCCCGGCCGCCACCGCCCTCGCCTGCCTGCCTTCGGGCTTGCCGGCCTTCCACTACGCGGTGGCGGTCGCCGGTGGCCGCGATGTCCGCTGCGCACCCTATGCCACCTTCGGCACGCAGGCCCTGTCCGACCATGCGCTGCGCGCGCTGCGCGACCGGCGCGCCTGCCTGCTCGCCCATCACGGGCTGATTGCGATCGGACCTTCGATCGACGCCGCGCTCGAACTGGCCGCGGAGGTGGAATCGCTGGCAGGGATCTATCTGCTCGCACGCCAGGCAGGCGGACCGGCCGTGCTGCCCGACGACGAAATGGACAGGGTGCTGGAGCGTTACCGTAGCTACGGACTCGTGCGGCGACGCCCGCGCTGAGCAGCGAGACGCGCGCGCGGCGTACACTGCCGGGCGGCCTGCTGCCTATCGTGACCGACGGGACATCGCTCCGGATGGATACCGCACCGAACCACCTGATCCAGGATCTGCCGAGCCTCGAGCGCCTGTACGGCGACGCGGTACCCGCGTCGCTCACGAAGGAGTTCGACCACATCCACCCGCTGTACCGCCCGTTCATCGAGGCCGCCCCGTTCGTCGCGCTGGCCACCAGCGGCCCGGGCGGACTGGACTGTTCACCCCGCGGCGATCGTCCGGGCTTCGTGCGCGTGGCCGACGAGCGCACGGTGCTGCTGCCCGATCGCCGCGGCAACAACCGCATCGACAGCCTGCGCAACGTGCTGGCCGATCCGCGCGTGGCCCTGCTCTTCCTCGTACCGGGCGTCGCCGAAGCCCTGCGCATCAATGGCCGTGCCTCGATCTCGATCGATCCCGACCTCGTCGACAGCTTCGCGGTCGATGGCCGCGCCCCGCGTAACGT
>Ga0315900_10002442_pt1 | contig 28362 bp, 23 predicted proteins | sample LakEriMetagenome_FD_203521 | JGI IMG/M metagenome (GOLD analysis project Ga0315900, IMG submission 203521) | Freshwater fungal communities from buoy surface, Lake Erie, Ohio, United States - Buoy 12 MA114 | ecosystem: Environmental > Aquatic > Freshwater > Lake > Lake biofilm | place: USA: Lake...
ACAAGCCCCACCCTTTTGTCGCACCACCGACGACTACCGCTTCCGCATGAAGCGGCCCTTCGCATCCCTCACATTATGGTAGTTGCAGTTTTTATTCGCGCAACCAGAATCTTCGTAAATGTCCTCGTAGTCCTCATCATCGTAGTCCTCATCGTAGGAAGTGAACTCCGTGTTGAGAGGCTTGCGATAGACCTGTTCAAAGTCCTTGACAACCTCGTAGCGAGAAGTCCGCAACTTCTGGCAGTCACAATCTTTCGGCACAGACACAACATCCGAAGGATTGATCTTGACGATCACAAGGCGAGAGTTGCCGCCACCGAAAGTGCTGGCATACTCATGGCTACCAGCATGGAAGCCGTAGGAGCAACCAACATCGGCATCGTCGCAGACAGCGTTGCGAGGCATTTCCAACACTTCGCCAACACCATTGTAGAACTTACCGCTATGGTGATCCATGTAATCCTCGCGGACACTCTTGTAGGCCAAGAAGTCGCCATCCTCGCAGATCGGAAGATGCTTGTGTTCAAGGAACGTATAAAGCTCCGAAACGGCACGGCGAGAAGGATTCTCCATGAGTTTCTCAAGGAACCTTGCAAGCGGTTGGAACGGCAAGCCTTCGTCCATGAAGTCGAAGATGCGATCAACGACATAGTTATGGACAGGTTCACCATTGTAGTAGATCACACCATCGGTAATCTCCACACCGCCGACATTATCGGCATTGAACTTGCGGGTGATAGACTCTGACACATCGAACAAGGAGTCGAGCGTGTCAATGTCTCCAGTAGCGAGGCAAGTAATAGCCTCGGTGAAAGACGGATGATTACAGGTCATCGTCTTGGGAACTCCATCAATAACTGCGGTGATGGACTCGTCGGTTTTGATTAGTGCGTTTAGTGCTTTCATCGTTTATTAGATTACAGAGTTTTGAGGTTTGGGTCAAGCGATTATTTTCTTTTGCAACCAGCAACACAGCGAATAATTTTATTGTTGACAAAAGTAGTGTCGCGCAGCATCTTCATGTATTTGCTGAAAATTTGCTTGCGGTTAAGTCCAGCTTCCACCATCAAATCCCAGAGTTGACGATGCATACCAGTCCCATATTGGGAAACAGCAAAGTGCAAATCTTCATACGCGCCAACTGAATAGGTGTCTTTTGGTAGTTTCATACATTCAAGGTATCGCGTTTTGCGATAGCTGTCAAGGGTTTTTGCAAAGTGTTCATATTCAACGACTTGCGCGGCCGGGCTGGGAGGCTATATGTGCAAGCTATTGATTGCCAAATAGTTATGGAATGGGTGAGGATCGAACTCACAACCAATGCCTTAAAAGGGCACTGCTCTACCTTTGAGGTACCATTCCGCAAATAGTGGGGCGGGTCGGATTCGAACCGACAACCAAGCGATTATGAGCCGCACGCTCTAACCATTGAGCTACCACCCCAAAAATTTTATTACACCATAAATAGCAAACGTCCAGACACAAATAGCGGTAGGTAAAGCAACAAATAGAACAATAGATTTCATAGGTTAAAATATAATTGCCGACTACCAGTTCCTTCGACTTCGTAATCTGCTACCCATTTGTCCTCGCCCTCAAACGATCTGGGAGACAATAACAAGATAGTATGCTCTTCGTAATCGTCATCCCAATACTTACCAGTCCCATCTTCATGGTCGATAATTTCCCATGTTTCGGAATCATGTTTTACATAATCACCAATGGTGAGCATCTCGCCATCATAATCAGCAGGAATGATTGTTTTCATAGTTTGTATATTGCGTAGGGTTCAGGATAAACTTTTTTGCGTTGAATGTAAAGCCCCCAAAATCGCAGAGCGTGATCTTCGACTTCGCAGAATTTTTTTCCGTGATCTAGTGCGCCTTCGTAGAAGTGGCAAACCTCATGGATAACGTAGTAGATGACGAATTTTTCTCCGTGGTCGAACGCCCACTTTGGAATCGAAAACCACCCCTTCGTGGTATAGGCGCGACCCCGTTGATTGGATGTAATTTCGGCGCGGGGTTTGATTTTGAGTCCGAGGAATTTTGCTGTGAGGTTTGCAATGGCTTGGATTTCAGATAGTTTCATGGTGGTTTGTGAATGCCCTATTCGCTCAATACGTCTTCGGGCTACGATTTCGTCTGATGCTTACTCTTTTGTAAGACCATCGCGTTGAGATTCCTCGGATATACTGACGATAGGGTTTTTTGCGTGTGCGGTCAAGATATTTTTTGCATTAAAATGTAAAGCGTTGAGTGTCAAGCACTTGCGCCTGGCGGGCCCGGTCCGGCTGCGCAACTTATTGATTTTCAAGTGGTTACATAAAAAAGAATTTTTACAAAAAAAGAGCTTGACAGGTTACCCTGCCAAGCCCTTGTGCGTCCCAGAAGATTACGCTGTTACCAGTTCGGCTTCGGTGACCTCCTCTTCGCGGGAGAAGGCAACTCCTGCGAGAGGATCCAGCAACCCGTGAAGCGCATCGCTACGCTTGGGAAGCGCCAGCACGTTACCGCGCATGACGTTGGTGAAGCTGTTGTGCAAGCCCCAAAGGTTGCGCTCCATTTTCCACTCGCTATGCTCTGGAGCATGCCACTGGTCGAGAACGTCCGCCAGTGCCGTCTTGCTCACTGCGCCGCAACGATAGGCGCGAGCGAGGATGTCGTGCGCTTCGTTGTCTTTGAGCGTGTATGCCTGATAGGCTTCGATGCGTTTGGCATTGTTGCCCCAAGTGTTCAGCAGCTTGCCGAAAGCCCCAGCGAGGAGATTCGGAAGGTCGCGCATGATGAACTTGGTGTGACGCCGAGCGATTTTGACCTCGTTGTGGAAGGCAAGGTTGTCGCAGACGAACGGAGCCGAGCCAGCGTTGATGCCAGCAGGGAACGACTTGTCGTGCGAGTTACGCAAGCCGATGACAGTTCCGATGTTCGACTCTTGCGAGAAGTTCGGAATGCCCGTCACTTGGAAAAGACCAAAGTAACGGAGACCATTGCGAGCAAGGGCGTGAGCCTCTTGCGTGATGGCGAGACCAGCGTTGCCGACGATCTCGCGCAGACGCTCGACGAGCGCGAAGTGCGGGATGGGCATCCACGATTCCGTGGGCAACGGAGTCGGGGTTTTCTGGACTTCAGTGGATTCGACGGCATGGCCGCCACAGTGTAGTGTGAGTTTGAGGTTTTTCATACTCAAGCAGTATAGGGAGATTTGAATCGCACGCAAAGACTTTTTTTTGATTTTTTTTATAAATCTTTTTCCAAGACTTGGCACGGTTCTTGAATAGCGTTTTGCCTAAGTGCTTGAATTTCAACGACTTGCGCCCGGCGGGCCCGGCCAGGCCGCGCAAGCTATTGAAGTTTAGGAACTTATATTAATCTTCCCCAAACATAGCGTCCCACTCTTCGGGGGTAATGCCCGTCTTGATAAACTCGCGCTGACCAGCGTCGAGCATTGGGAAAGCGTTTTGGATGAGTTCCCCTGTTTGCCAGAGGATTTCGCGCTTGGCGAACTCTTGAGTGGAGAGTGGGATCTCCATCTGGTGAACTTTTCCGGTGAAGGGAGAACGGCGGGTGATGATGGTTTTGTTCATATTGTTAATGTATGGGATTTTGAGATTTATTGCAAGGATTATTTTTCAAAAACATACGACCAGTAGCGCGAATCTTGCTTGCTTTGAATCGCGTCCCAGTATAGGCAACGAGCTATGTAGCAGGGAACATCATAAGCGCGACACATGGAGATCCAATGAGCTTCGATATTATCGTAATGTTTTTCGTCTTTGGTTTGGTCGAGTCCGTAGGCTTGGAACATATGAGTGTCCATACAAACAACCTCGCACTTGTCGGGATGCATCATCTCTAACGAGAACGAAACTTTTGCTTTGCCAAGACCAAGCACTTCGCTAACAAGCTCGTCACGATGACTGCGCCAATCAGCAGGAGCGTGAGAGTATTTCGGAATATCCTTCCAGAACTTTTGCTGGAATTGCCACACAAACTTTGTGCGGTTGTTGTGCAAGCCAACGCCGCTATGCTTGAGTTTGTTGAGAAGAGCTTGCTGGTCATGCCACCAATCGAGACTCTTGATTGCGTTGTAGCCATTGACGTTGGACTTCCAACTCGTATGGACTGACATAAAAGCAAACAGCCAGCGCAACATGGATTCTTGCGTAGTGTCTGGCGCGATAGAATTCCAGTAGTTGGTGTATGACACAATGCGCGAGCGGTCGAGAGTGTCAAAGAATTTCTCCACGCGAACGTATTGCGGACTACGCACAGGCTTGAGTTCTAATTCGGGTTGCACCAAAGCGTCAGATGAGCAGCGCATGGGAAGAGGCAGTTGTGTGGTGATCATGCTGTAAGAATAGCCGTATTTGAGTTTTGAGTCAACTGGATTTTTATCATTTATAAATCGTTGATATTCAACCACTTGCGCCCGGCCCCCCAGGCGCAATTCACGCAAAGCCTTTATAATCAGCACCTTGCTGGATTCGAACCAGCGTATAAGAGTTTTGCAGACTCTGGCCTTACCACTTGGCGAAAGGTGCGAAATGTTCGGCTGCTTCTTCTGGCCGTCTTTTCCTTTCGGATCGGGCGAGAATTAGCTACGCGAGCCGCTCACGGGTCGGCGGTGACCATCCCCCTTATTACAGTCAGCTATCTGCTTCTCATCATCAGTGGGTTCTGACTATCTTGGTAGCGAACCAAGAACGTTCCGTTTCTTTATAGAAAGTGTTGGCAGGGAGGCCAGAACTCCCTGCCTATGACTCCGTGCCTTCTGGCGGCACCGACATCGAACTACCTTGCGGTAGCTAGCTCACAAGTTGAACGGAGATGTATCCGCCAGAGCTTGGGAGAGTGTTATAGCCTCGGAGGGTTTTGTGTAGGACGACAGACCCTTACTTCTGTCCATCTTTTATTCCGATACTTTGTTCGGGCTTTGTTTCAAATTGTAAAAGAACTATGCAACTGACTTGCCGAAGATGTTGACCACTTCACGATCAACGATCTCGTCAAAGCGGAACCTACGAACGCCTTTGCCGTAGCAGTAGGCGGTGAAGCCATTCGCAAACCCATCGAAGGGGCGAGAAACGAGGTAGTCATAAACCTCATTGTTGCCCTCATCGGTGTAAGGCCGATACTTCAAGCGATACACAGGATTGGTGAACTGACCGATTTTGGAGTCAGCGATTGCGAGTTTGATTTTGTTTAGTAGTGCTTTCATGGTTTTAAGAATAAATCTTTTTGATCCTTTTGTCAATGGGTTTTTGGATTTTTTTTACAAATTAAACGGAGTCTACGGGGCTCGAACCCGCAACCTCTGCCGTGACAGGGCAGCGCTCTAACCAATTGAGCTAAGACTCCTCACATCTCTAAATCTACCATGTCTTACAGGAAAGTCAAGTGTTTTTCTCTTATGTCGAAGGCTTCGACACATTAGAAAAATCTGTCGAAATTTTCTTAATAAATCGACAAATAGTGAAATATCGAATTGCTAAATAGTGAAATACTAAATAGTGAAATAGTTATCATAAATAGCTAAATAGATAACAGACTATCATATGAATAAAAATGAATTATTATTATCGTATGGCCTGTACTGGTATTATATGTAACTTGTTCATTATCAAGCACTTGTGCGAGTTCGCCTGGCCCCGGCGGCGCAACCCGTTGATTATTAGCGATTTACATCAACAATCTGTTGGCACTTCAGAATCTATTGGAAACTCTGTCATAGACCAGTCGAATGAAACAAACCTGTCAAGACTTTTAACTAGTTTTGTATCTTTATATTGATTAAGTATACATGGGCCTTCTACCTCATCTTCCCATCTGCTCCATGTAATTTCTGGAACAGCAATTCTGCTGCCAACTTTTATGACATTCCAATTTGGAGCATTTTTTAGATGATGACCAAGCTCAAAAGAGTCTGGCACTTCCATTACTTGTTTGACTGTGACTAGTATTTTTTTCATAGATTTTTTAATCTTCTGTTTCGCTAATCCAAGTGGGTGCGCCGCCATCAAGTTCGCGGTAGATGTAAGTCGGAGCTTTGTCATAGAGCATGAAGTTCTCGCGCTCAAACGTGTTGTATTCATCTTGTGCTGCGATGCTCGCGTGTTCGCGGAACACTTTGCCGGATTCTTTCTTGTGATTGTGAGGCTTTGCTTTGTATTGGTCAGCAACCTCTGTGTCTTGCCACTTTGTCATATTTTCGTATGTCAAAGCGCGGATCATGCTTTCTTCAGTCGAGAGGAAGTAAGCGAACGTGTCGCCAACGTGATGAAGATAAGAGTCGCCAAGCTCACCGAGTTGTATTTCAGAATCGCCGCTTGTGCGTTCGATGTTTGCGTTTGAGCCAGCCGCGCCCCAATTAAAGAAGCGGTTGTATGTGCGTTCGATTTGTTCGCGTGTTCCGTCGAGTCCAACAGCGATGCCGTTGCCGTATAGACTGATTAGTATTTTTGCTTGTTCCATAGTGTTGAAAGTTTAGGTGATGAGTGCGTGAACGTCAAGCGATTAATTTCCGCGAGCGTCGATTTCGCGCCAGTAATTTTTTTCCTGCTCGTCGAGATACGCCTCGTATTCAGAGGCAAACTCGTCGCTTTGGATTTGCGTGTTGAAGTCGTCGATGATGGAGTTCGCTTGCATAGGTAAAGAATAGCAGCATGGTGCGAGAGTGCAATGATTTTTTTGCATTTTTAAAAAATTTTTTTTCACAAGTTGGCACGCTTCTTGAAAGTGGTTTGCTGTAAGTGCTTGATTACCAAGGACTTGCGCCCGGCGGGCCCGGCCCGGCCGCGCAAGTGGTTGATTTAGAACGTTTTACGTCATCGAAGTTTGTCGCGCGTGTCAAGCAAAAAACACCATGCAGTCAGATATATTTTTGCCAAGCCATCACGATTCCGGCGAGATGCACGATCAGCACACCCCTTGAAAAAGCACGCCAAGCTGAACAGATTTTTTCTTGCGATTAGATTGAGTGTCATAATTTTATTTTTTAAGTAGCACAATGGACAGAGCAAGCCCGAAGGCAATTATTAGTATTTCCATGATGGTGCATTATATTTAGATTTGCACCACGAAGCCAGACGAATCGCGGAGAGCTTTGCCCTTTGCCTTGAGTCCGACAATGACGCCTTTCGGATCAAGAAAGCGCAAGTCGCTTTCGTCGCCGTTTATGACAGTCTTTCCGAGATAGGTTTCCGGCAACTCATTAAAGACAACCGCCACGTTGCCACCAGCGGCAACAACGGCGTGGACTCGATGCTGATTGTCCTCCTTGCGTGAAAACGTAAGATGATAATTTTTCGGAAGTTCGCCATTCAAGAATTGCATCATGCGTTGAAGGTTTGGCGTGTAATCGTAAAACTGAATTGACGGAAAGTGCGCCATGTCGATGAGCATATGCCAAGGAAGGTCAGAAAGGACGTTAGGCCGACAAGCAACAGGCATATTATTTTTTTTGCTCCATTTTTCTGCGTTGTGCAATTCTTTATTTATCTGCACAAGAAAATCGTTGCGGTTGTCGATGAAGTAACGCGACTTGGCAAGGCGAGCGTCTTGCACGTTTGAGAAAATGCCCATGCCGGAAGTGTCAAGACAAGCGGCCTCGCATCCTGCAGAACGATGCGGACAGAATTGTTTGCCAGACTTGCCAGCGGGAGAAAGTGAAAGGCCGTAAGTCCTCCAGCCGAGTTTCTCGCCTTTTTTGATTTTGGTGTTGTTAGTGGATAGGAGTTTCATAGCGTGGTGATTCTATGAGGGTTTGCCTTACTTGGCAAGAGCTTTTTTCACCCTTGCGAGGTCGCGCTTGCTGTGCGTGTAGAGTTTCGCGTCGATGCTTTCCAGATTGGAGAGCAAACGATAGGCGGCGATTTTTTCGCGTGCGTTACGGCGAGCGAAAGTCCCGACGATGCTGTTGCGGTCGCGCAACGTGTTGGTGATGTCTTTTTGAAGCGCAACGCGCGCTTGGATGAGGGCTTCGATGAGTTCGAGTTTGGTGATGTTCATATTTTTATTTTCTCTGATTTTGAGTCTGGTTGCAAGGATTATTCTGCGAGGAGAGCGTTTATTTTTTCGCGTGTCTTTCTCATCGCATGGAGTAAAACAGTCGTTTGATCGTCCAGCATGGGGTCGATCAAATCCTCTGCGATCTGTTCAAGTTTTTCGGTTAGGGCTTGGAGTTGGATTTCTTTCTCTGTCATGCTTACAAGATACCACAGCCGCGCAAAAATGCAACGATTTTTTTTCGATTCGGTGAAAATTTTTTTCTGGGACTTGGCACGCTTCTTGAAAGTGGTTTGGTGTAAGTTGTTGATTTTCAACGGGTTGCGCCTGGCGGGCCCGGCTGGCCAGCGCAACTCTTTGATTATTAATGCTTTACGATATATTCTCTGATTTGGCCGTTTGCCGTAATGCGCTCAAGCCATGTCGAGGTGTTGTAATGCCACAGGCTCATGGCGAGCAATGAAACGGGCGTTTGAATTCCGAACAGTCTTTTTATCCAGTTTGTCATAGTTATTCAGCGTATTCGTTTTTTTCCTCCGTGCCAAGCATTATTTCCATGCGCTCCTTCAGTAACTCATAGACCAGCTTTGCATCATGCACAGCGTCAACACAATCTTTTCGCAAGCCTTCCATAAGAAAGTCTTTTGCATAGAACCGCACGCCATTTGACGAGAGGGCTTTTTGAATGTTAGGCGTTATCATGGTTTTTGGGGCGAATTGTTTTGAGGGGATAGCCAGAAGTGTTCATTGACAAAGGTTTTTCCAGTTCGTCAAGAATGTTGGTGGCTTTCTGATGTGTGCGCTCATGCAACTGCATACAAGCAGAGCAGAGCATTGAGGCAACGAGAACAAACGTGAGGAGTGCCAGAGAATAGGCCACGCTGTCGAATGTGATGTATTTTTTCATGAGATTATTTTCGGGAGTCAACCCAAAGGATTAAGAACGCGCAAGCAGATGGAAAGATGCCAAGCCAAAAGAGTGGAACCCAGATTGACATATTTTTAGAATGGTGATTTCATTTTGGCATAGATTGCCATTTCGGGAGTGGCAGAGTAGACCGCTTCCAGAAAGCGGTTCTCATCGAAACGCGGATTTTGTTCGGTGAAGTATTTCGCCAAGTCCAAGGCGATAACTTCAACGGCTTCGTATTCGCCAATCGGCGCGTGTTGTTTTTCAGCGAGACGCTTGCCCAAGATTTTTGCGACAGCCTCGAATTGTTTTTTCGTCATGGTGTTATTGTGGTTTGTTTTGTGGTTAGGGTCAAGAGATTTTTTTCGGCTCCCGATAGCAGAGTCCGTGGCGGTTGTAACGCCCTTCGGCGCGGTTCATCCGTTCGATGTCGCGCTCGTAAGCTTCGGGGTTGCGTTGATAGGCAGGATCCCAAGGATCAATACCAAGTGGGAGGTCGAGGGTTTGCAGACGCTCTTCGTTGCGCCAGCTTGTGGTGTATCCGTTTCTGTTCATGTATACAAGATAGCACAAGACGCGCAAAACGCAAGGATTTTTTTTGCGATTGTGCAATTTTTTTTATTATTTTTTTGCTTGACATTTGTAAGTCGTTGATTATCAAGCACTTGCGCTTAGGGGGCCAGGCCCGGCTGCGCAACCCTTTGATTTACAACGCTTTATGCATCTTGCCATCCATGAAAAAACTTTGCCCTGCGCGCGAATTTTTTCTTGACACGCATAGCGAACGATGGCTTGCAAGTTGTCTTGCGAACGCTACGCTCAATCGCGCGCGCGAGTGGCCGCGTGTCGATTGTCATAATGATTTTGCTCATATTAGTTGACTCCAAAAGTGATTTGTTGATTTTTTACCGCGCTCAACTCTACAGCGAGCGTAGTCGAAACGCCACACAACAGATTGAGCTTGTGCTCGTGCATGGTGATCGTGCGTAAGGCTTTCTCCAGCATATCTTGAAGATGGTGGATGTGTGCTTCCTGCGCTTGGATTGTTTTCTCATGCTTAATGAGAGTTTCCAGCGATTTGATGATGCCGTCTTGCTGTGTCATAGTGTTAGTTTTTGGGTTTGGGTTCGGGGCGAGCACACGGATCGTTGCGGTGACGCTCCTCGGCATAGCCGAAAAGGATGTCGAACGCTTGTTCCGGTGTGATCCAATCGTCCTCTGGGAGGTCGAAACGCCATTCAGTAGGCCATGCGCCTGTGATGTTTTCTGTCATAAAATTAATTGTCCCAACCCTCTTGCTCGCCCCAATCCGCAAGGTCGTCGAGGCCAGACCCATCACCAGCCCAATGGCCTTCCCAACCATCGTAAGGTTGCGGCTCCTGCTCCACGGCAGGCTCGGCAGCGAACGTGCCGCGAGCTTCCTCATGCTCGCTGGCGTATTCGTCGGATTGCGGTTGCGTGTTGAAGTCGTCGGTGATGTTCATAGTGTTATGATATGATGAGCTTAGGTTAAACGCAAGAAGTTTTTTAGCCTCTTGAATGAATCAGGATTGGAGTGTGACCTTCAGGCGTTGACTCCTGCGAGGCAACCAGCGTGAGAACATCGCTGGTCAGATTGAAGCGTGAGGACGGATGCGACCCATCCCAACGGAAGCCTTCACGAGGAGCACCAAGGGCGATCCACAGGTTGATGTCCTCAACGGACGGGCAAGAGTAGGGCGACCAAGGGATATAGGCCACGCTCTCGCCAGTCTCGGCATTGACCAAGTAGTGAGAGTCTTTAGTGCAGTCGTCTTCGTAGTCGGTTTCGACTTCGAGGACACAGGGGATGTTCCCGTATTGGAACACGTTTTGGTTTTCTTTATCTTTCATGCTTATAGAATAGCACAGCGCAGCGAAAAAGCAAGGGATTTTTTTGCGATTAAAAAAAATATTTTTTGCACTTGACACGCACGTTGGCACGCTTCTTGAATGCTTGTTTGTGTAAGTCGTTCATTATCAATGGGTTGCGCCCGGCGGCCCGGCGCACCATGCGCAAGTGGTTGATATTCAACCCTTTGCTCAGTCACCAGTGTAAGAGTTCTTTTGATAGTAGTCACTCATGTATTCATTGTGACCACTACGAATCTGATAGAAGTGTTTTGATTCTTCTTCAGTAGGCATACGCACAGAGGTAATGCGTTCTTCATTTCGGATTATGCTACCGCAATGCGAGAAGTTAGTAGCAACTCCGAAGAACGGATCACCGAACTTCGTTTCGCCTTCTTTGGCAGGTGTCCATTCAACGATTGAATCATTGATGCAGAGGAGTTGTTTTGTCTTTAGGAGGTGTTTATCTTTCATACTTACAATCTATCAGAGATATGGAAAAAGTCAAGGGATTTTTTGCGATTATTTATGGATTTTTTTCATCCATACGCAAGGCTCGACCCTATGGAACGAAACCTTGCAGGAACGACCAACGCGGTTGGTGAAGGTGAACGAGCGGACAGCCAGCGAAGCAAAGGTGCAAGCGGCTTTGTTATTGTTGGCGAACTCCAAGATCTCGGAGCTGGTGTAGTATTTCCTTTTCATGCTTACACTCTACCACAGCGGCGCCAAAACGCAAGGGTTTTTTTATCTTTTTTGAAACTTTTTTTTGTTGACAACCACCCCCCTATTTTTGAAAAAAATTCAAACGAGTGTTTTAGTTTTTGGTCGCTGGGGCCTATTTTTAAAACTCTACAACTATTAAATCCATCCTTCTTTTACTTATCAGGGTATCTGTGGATATACATAAACCAATAAATCCATCCACATATAATAAAAATGAATTAAAAATAAACAATACTATATAGAACTATAGTATATTTTTATATTGCATGCTTGGCAATACAATAAATAATAAAAAAGAATTAAAAAATATTAAATCCTCGTTATTGTTTGTGATGTATTGATAGCCAATGCGTAGTTAGGATCTTTGAATTGCGGCTGCACTGTTCCCAAGCCATCAGCAAATCTCCAGTACCATCCAGCGCCTTGAGCGGCAGTAATAGAGTCTTGAGTTGCTCGGAAAAATATGCCGCCAACATATGCACCAGCAGATGGGTTAGATGCTGGGAAAAGCAGCGTTGCTTCTTTTGTTATTGAATTAGAACCAAGAGGAATCATGATTTCTGACCTGATAGAATCTGGAGTTGCTGAAGAACCAGGCGAATTTGTATTAACAGATGTTCCGCCGATGGCTACGTTTTGCGGGGCAAAGTTTGTATTGGTCTCTGGAAAATCAGGGGTGGTCCATACGCCATTAATTTGCTCAACGCTGATTAGGGCCGCCGAACACGCTGGTCTAAGGCTGTTTTGAGAAGAGCTTCTGCCAATCATTGCCCACGGTACATTGCAATAGCCGTCAACAGGTGAGCCATCTGGGTTTATTTTTCCAAAAAGATCATCGAATGTTCCAACGCATCTCAAACTACCAGTGCCATCAAAACCACCATTAGTAACAGTAATTGGAACTGAATTTACAGTGGCAGATATCGACATTTGTAATGAATATGTTAATCTTAAATATTGGAATTGTTCTAGTACAATGCCATCGCCTGGAATTAAAAACCGCGAGAAAATCGGCACTTGTGTTGTTCCGCCCAGGCTGCTGATTGCAAAAGAAGTGCTTGACGGAAGGCTAATTTGTGCTATACCAACCTCTCTTATTGTTTGTGCTTGTGGAACAGCATTAAAATCATATATTTTTGTGATTGTTCGTGAGCCGTTTATGGTATCTGATGAGTGCAAGCATGGGCGAGTTACTTTTGTTGAGGCGGCCGTGAATACTGGGCCACTTTGTAATTGACCGTTATAGCTTACAGCGCCCTGATCTTGCATTGTAATATTGCCATAACCATACAGTGCGCCATTTATAGTTCTGGCCAATCCGCCAAAATTTCCAACATACGCGGCGCTATTTTCATTAAGTTGACCATGCAATAAATTCAATCCCCTATCCTGAATCATATTGGGGCGCCATTCGTCACCAAGAGGCTTTTTAATTTCTCCATTAGGGCATACAACTTCAACCTTCCACCTACCCTGAACGCCAACATTGCTAATTAATTCTTTTTCTTGCCACCTTTTAAGTAAAATATTCATATTTTTTTAATTTAGTCTATTATATATATACATCTGTAAAATTACATTTTTTTCTTTTAATTAATTAAAATTAACCTCTTGTAAATACCCATTTTAGTTTTAATGTGATTGGAACAAGGGCTGGTATTGTTTGCGTGTTATTAAATTGATAATAAATAGCAGAATGTGAATTTGGGTTATCGTAATACCAAAGATATAGCCCACCAACTTGCCTATCTCCTTGAAACTGTGGAAAAGAATATTCCATATCTACAGAGCCGCTTAATGTGCTTAATTGTATATTTGATCTTGTCATTTGTCCAAGCGCCCCCATTGGGGTATATGCGGCTTTTCCAGATGGATAATTAAGCGGAACATGACCTCCGGAAAAAAATCCAACCTTATTTGACCATGTTGGTATGCCAAAAATGTTTTGATAAGCGCCCACAGACTGATGACCAGCACTGGTTTTTAAGCTGGTTAAAGAATTTACCGTATAATTTCTATATACATATTCAGTTGTATCTCCAAGGGGTATAATTGTATTTTGTCCACTTATTATCGAGAAAATACCAGTACTGTTTGCAGACATTCTAATTTTGCCAGAAAAATTTAAACTGTCTTTGACTAGAGTTATTGGATAATCATTAAAAATATAGTTTAATTTAATATTTAAAGTATAGATTAGTTTTAATCTGTCCCCTGATAAAATAACTATTTCTGCCGGGAACGTAAAGCGGCTTGTTGTAATATTTTCAATATTTGGAACTCCAAAAGATCCAACAACAGCTTCTCTATATGTTGTTTCTGAAGTAACTGTTGGAAATAAAAAATCTCTAGACATCGAGATTGTATTTGTAGATTCATTAACAGACAGATCAAAATAGCTGCTCGCATTTGTTTCTGATAGCTGGGTTCCTTGGAGTCCAGTTTGTGATCTAGATACTGCCGCGCTGCTGCTTCCAAGCCTACAAGTTTGAATAAATGCTTGTATGCCTGGTTTATAACCCCCCAATATAGAATTAAAAAAAGTATCAAGAATTAAATTTTTATATTTAAAATCTCCAAATGGTTTTTCTATTGACCCATCAGCTTTAATAATTTCAATACTGTATTCGCCGCTAATTGAAAAATTATTTTCTTGATATATATTTATATTACTTTTATCCATTTGTTTATTTATGATATAATAAATTTATTTTTTTTAAATTAAAAATTGGCGAATTGTTCTATTGGTGGAGTAAAATCATCTATATATCTTGCTATATTTTTTGTTACACGAAGGTCGTCTATAAACCCATTCATAGTATATAGCGTGCCAAGTGAGGCCCCATATTTGCCAGCACATATTGTTGATATACTTACACCCCTAGAAATATTATAATCCATTAAAAATTCAGATGAATGTTTGGTGCCATTAATAAATAAATTTACAATACCATTTTTTCTGGTTATGGCATTATGCTGCCAAGATGATATCTGTCGATTTATTGGAAAATTTTGAACATTTCCAGACATAGAAATTGTTAATTGGGCACCATTTAGCGAATAATAAATTCCAATTCTAGATTTTGCAGTATCGTAATCGCCATCATTGCCATAATGCATAATTGGAAAATACCCATTATTAAATGTTGAAATATTGTCCCACCATTCTATGGTAAAATCATTTCTTTCAAAATTAGCAAAATTATATCTAGATGGTATATGCAAATATGATGTTGATCCTCCAGCGCCAAAAATAGAAGCGCCGCCAAATATACTATTGCTAGAACTATTAGTTATAGAAGTGCCATTTGTTAATATATCATTATTTAATTTTATTAAACAATTATTTATACCTGTTATAACATAGTTGTTTATGGAATTATCTTGAAATAGGTTTGAATTTTGAAACCCGTTCATGTGCAAAAGAATATCAACATTAGAATAATTTGCATCTTCAGAAGAATTGTCGCCATAAAATACAGGAATGTTTTGAGAAAAATTTCCACTATATCTTGCTGTATTTTTTGTAATTCTAAAATCTTCTATAAATCCATTATATATTTTTGCAAGCGATGCCTGCTCAAAGCTTCCTATTTGTAAATTTAAATTATTTTCATATATTGCATTTGACCCAACTTGATTAGATAATCCAGAAATGCCATTTGTATATAAATTTATTGCGGTGCCGTTTCTAACTACTGATATATGATTCCAATTATAGCTGTTAATAGAAGGCCCCTGCACAAATTGGTTGTTTGATGTTCCATTAATTGTATATTCAAATGTTGGAATGCTATTTTCCCCAGAAAGGTACAGTCTCCATGAATTATTCAGATTGCTGCTTGTACACTTATTCAAAATGCCCATGAAATCATTAGCGGCGGGAATTAGCATTGGCTTTATCCATATATCTATTGTAAAGTTATTGTTTTTAAAGTCACCAATTCCACTAAATGGCAAAGAAATAAATGTATTATTTCCAGAAAAGTATCCGCAACCATTGCCAAGCCTACTGACATTAAATCTAGATTCGTCAGAAAATGCCGTTGATCCATTATTGTTATTTCCATACATTAAAAGCGTGACATTATTGAAATGTGGATCTGATTTTTGCGCATGTAAAAAACCAAGATTTGGAATATTGAATTTTGGAATAAATTTTGCAATGCCTCTTGTTATTTTTATATTATCAATAAATCCATTCCATGTTCTGGTTGAAATTCCAGAAGGATCTGTACCAATATATAGCTCTGAATTTCCGGATATTTGTGTTGTATTTATTTTTTTATATCCATTAGCAGCACCATTAATTACTAAATAAATTTCATCATTATTTTTAGATACCGCTATTTGCTGCCAAGAATTTATAGATAAAACAGATTGGGAAAAAATAATTTCCTCAGCATTTCCGACCCCATATTTAAAAAAAGCTCTAGAACCGCTGATGCCAATTGACCATCCTCCAAAATTGTTTCCACTAGAATGATGATGTTTTAAAATATATTTATTGTTTAAATCTTGCGGATAGGCCCAGCTTTCAATGGTAAAATCTCCAGTAAATAAATTAAATACTTGATTATTTTTTATTGTTAGATATGAATTTATGCCATTAAAATATGCACTAGAAGCTCCAAACTTTGATCTTTCGGACGTAATAATGACATTATTATTAGTAATATCAAAATCATTAATAGAATTGTCAAATATTCTGGTATCTCCATCAAAACTATTCATTTCCAATAACAAGATATTTTTATCCACATGCTTGTCTATTAGAATGGGATTATTCAAATATATTTCATTAATTGGTCTATAAATGCCAAAATTATTTTCATATTTGCATTGTTTAGTAAATTTAAAATTATCAATAAAACCATAAAAAAGATCATAACCAGAAGATGGATTAAAAAAACTGCTTCCTATATAAAAATTACCTGTCCCCATTGCACTCCACCCGCTTGAATTAGATGATGATTCAATTCCATTAACATATAATTTGCTTGTTCCCGCTGACCTTGTGACCGCTACGTGATGCCACTTGTTTCGGCTAACGTTTTGCGCTGACAAAAATGGCGTTCCCGAGCTTATATTATACAAGTAAAAATTTATATTATTATTAGAATAATAAAGGGCATAATCTGATCCGCTATTTTGGGTAAAAATGCCAGAAATACCCTTAGAAAAAATAGCTTGATTTGGCAGTGATGATGTTGAATTAAACCAACATTCTATTGTAAAATTTTGACCACTATTAATCAGCATATTTTCATCATGCTCTGCAATACATGGAGCTATTAATGATTTGCTGTTAATAAAATTTGATTCAGATATCATAAATCTTAATTGTTAAAATGCAGTAATAATGTAACATAATCCGAATAAGGCTCCCCTGATCCTGGTGGCGTAGGCGGCGCAGGCGGAGTAGTAAATTGTAATAATTTAAATTTTATATTGTCAACTGTTTTAATATTATTTACATTAACTATTGTTTTAGGTGTTACAGAATAATCGTTTATTGTCTGAGAATTTTTGAACGTAAATGGCAATGTTAATATATTGTTATAATAATATTTGTCATCGTTTGGAGATGTATCAATATTATTATTTGGCACGAAGTTTTTATTATATCTTGCAAATCCGCTAGTTATTCTAAACTCATCTATTAATCCTAAAATGCATCTGCTGCTTTGATTTCCGCCAATAACAGGGACACTCCCTTGATTCCAAAACAATGAATTATTAAAATTTGATTTTTGGTCCACCAAGCTTCCATTTTTGTATGCCAAAAAAGAACCAGTATTTCTTAATACTGCATAATGGTTCCAGATTCCGCTTTGGGCAGATCCAAGATTTAAAAAAGTATTCCATGAATTTCCTAAAAAAGAAAAATTAGAAAAAACATTATTATTTCCACTTAAGAATATAGATACGGAACAAAAATTATTTCCCGATGTGGTTTGAAAAATAATTCCAGAATTATTTGATGATAAATTTTTAAACCAGAAATCAATCGTGAAGTCTCCAGTATTAAAATCAAATCCATTATTTGGAATAATTTGTAGATGTCCAGAGCCGTTAAAGTATGCCGCTCCATTATCTGATATTGATATTTTTTTAGCAGAATTTACAGGCCCATTATATATTCCGTCTATCTGGTCCATTTCAAGATTTATTATTTCATCGTCGTAAAATTTATTTATATTTATTAGATTTGTAAACTCAGATAATTGTATGTTATTTAATCCAGTAAACATATTCTCATATCTTGCATATCCCTTTGTAATTCTTAAGCTATCCATGAACCCATTTAAAGAATGATAACCTTCAGATGTTCCGCCGATGTTTACTGTTGGGCTATATCTATTTCCAGATGCATTATTAAATATATTTCTATTTCCAACATTTATACTGCTCATCGCAATGCCGCTTTTAAAAAGCGCAATCGTGTCTAGCCTTCTCATTAATACATAATAAGTCCAATCTTCTGGAATAAAGCCCATTGTTAGATTTCCAGAAATAAAATTGCTATTACCATCGTTTCTAAAATAGACAGATCCATTATTGGAATTTGCTTCCATTAAAATATTTATTCCGCCATAATTTATATAAGCATCTTTGGGGTCATTAAAGTCACCTCCACTAGCATATGTTGTAAAAAATCTCCCATACCAACCTGGGCAGCAAGTGCCTGCATTTTGTGTACCTCCTATAATTCCGCTTTTTCTTCTGTACCAGAATTCAATTGTAAAATCTTTATTTTCAAAATTAAATACATCAGAGTTGGCAATAGATATATAACCACCACTATTATTAAAACTGCCAATTCCAGTATTGAGTTCTAAACATCCATTTCCAAATTTAGAACCACTTTGAGATATTGAAAATAAACCATTTCCAGAAATTGGAAAGTTGTTACGAGACTCGTCTATAATAACCTTGTTTGCATTAAAAGATTGCAAGCTCATGTTAAGCGTTACAGATGTATTTTCATAATATGGATCCATAGCGTTTCCCTTGAATAGGGAAATTCTAGGATAATCGAATGATTCTGAGTACCGGCAAGATTTTGTTATTCTAAAATCGTTTATATATCCATCAAAATATTCTTGATCTTTTGATAGGCCTATTATTGGAGAAATATTTTCACAATTAATATTTCTAGATACTTGAATTGTATTGCTTTGTTTAAGCCCATTTATAAACATGCTGCAATTTCCATTTTTGCGAGTCACTGTTATAAAAGACCATGTATTCATTGGAATAGAGCTATTAGAATATAATCTTTCTACCCCTCCGCTTCTTGGAAAAAAATCTAGTAAATATGTACCACCTACGCGACTTATGCCGAATGTAAATGATGTATTAGTGGACGGATTATTTCTTGTTTCTATTATTGGTATGTAGTTTAAGTTTAAAGAATTAATTGGATGTATCCAAGATTCGATTGTAAAATCTCCAGTTCCAAAATTAAAACTTTCTGATCCAGAATTTATTTCTACAAATCCAGTTTTTGTTCCTAGTATTATGCTTGGTTTTCCTAAAAATGATTGCAGATCGCTTATAAAACTATCGCCGCTAATTATACATTTATTATTTTGTAAAGATAAATCTTGTACTTGGTTATTTTCATAATCAAATAAAAGCGTAGTATTTAAATAATATTGATCCTCATTTGTATAAAATTCATAATTTGTATTGAATTTACTATATCTAGAAACGCCTGTTGTTATTCTTAATTCGTCAATATATCCTTTATAATATTGATTTTGTAAACTTCTGCCGCCGATTTGAATTCTATTATTTGTATTATTTAAAGAAAGGCCAGATACATTTCTAAAATTTTCTAGCTCGCCGTTTATGTATAAACCAACAGTATCTCTTTCTCTTGTAAGAGCAATGTGACTCCATCCATTTGATGCCAAAGACCTTGTTGATGTATTTGAATATGCCCAATTAGTACTATTTCCTACTGCCCAATGAATCGTATAATTTGGATTTATTGCTAATAAAAATCCAACATTATCTGTTGGCGCTGCAGTTGTTGCAATTATACCATATGCCCCTGTTGTTCCAGATGATGGTGTAAATGGGTCTGGCTTTAACCACATTTCTACATTAAAATTATCGGTTCCAAAATTAAATTCTTTATTTCCTTGCGTATAAATATAATCATTACCATCAAAATATAAAGATGCTCCACCAAACATGCTGTCGCCAGTAGAAATAATGGCAGAGAAATAATAATTGCTCATCTTCTTACTCTCTTGAGAAAGTATATCTTATTTTAAATCCGATAGGCGTTCCTATTGGTATTGTTATAGATCTATTTGTAGTAAAATTACTTTCTGTAAATCTTAAATATACAGCAGATACAGAAGATATGTCTTGATACCATAAATATATCCCCGCCGCTGTTCTGCTTGCGGTATGTGGAGGAAAATAATAATTAACATCAACAGATGCGCTATTATTTGTAGTTACATAACTTGACAAAGAAAAGCTGCCAAGAGTTCCTAGCGCTGTAAATGCTGGTCTGGTTGTTGGGTATGTTGCTAGAGAGCTTACGTGCGCTGCATCAAAAAAACCTATTTTAAGATTTCTAAATGACGCAGTAATATTGCCAAGCCCCCATATGCTGTTTGTGCCATTAGCTAAATTGCTAACCGTATCAGTTGTAAAAGAATTTGTGTTTGTTGTGGTATAATTTCTAAGATAATAATGAGTTGAATTAGCGGTTCCAACCCCATTAGCATTAATATATGTTATCGTTGTGCTTGGGCCGCCACAATTAAGCGCATTCACTGTAGAAGTATATCTTACTACCCCTGTAAGGTCTATGCCATTACTGCTCATTGTAACTGGAATATTTTCATATAAATACCTTAACCTTATATTTAAGGTGTAACTAATTCTTAATTGCTCGCCTGTATTTATAATAATATCAGATGGAAAAACAAAACGGCTTACAGTTATATCCATTCCAGAAACGCTTGACCCAAAACATCCAACAAGAGCCTCTCTGCAAGAGATTGGGCTCGCAGTATTATTTACATCAAATTTAAAATCACGTTGTAAAATTAAAGAGGATGTTGGTGAAGATGATGCATTTGCTGTAAATGTGTCGCCAATATGTGTTATCAAGACTTGCTGTCCCTGCAATCCAGTTTGCGTTCGCTCTGCTGGCGTACTGCTTCCCGCACCACCACCAACCCTACAGCTTTGTACGAATGCTTGGGCACCGCAAAGATAATTATCTCGCATAATGGCATTAAAAAAAGTATTAAGAATTAAATTTTTTCTTTTTTTATCGCCAAATGGGCGACTAATGCTTCCATCAGCTTTTATAACTTCAACAAGATATTCACCGCTAATTGATGAATTAAAATTTATTGTACTATCATTCATGATTTTTTTAAATTCTTACAAATTCCCATTTAAGGTTAAAAACGACAGGTTTTCCACTCGGTATAGTTATATTTCTTGGTGTTACAAAATCATTTTCAGTAAATCTTAAATAGAAATTTATTGTAGGAAATGTTACTCCACTTGTACCGCCCCATTGACCATTGTTTCCTCCGGCTATACGCAAACCAGAAACTGTTCTGGCAGAAGTGTGTGCTGGAAAAAAATATCTTAATATTATAGATGCTCCATTATTTGTTGTGTTGTATCCGTAGCGCTGCACATTCGCTAATCCTGGTCCAGATACTGCTGCTTGAGCGGATGGCTGGGTTCCATTTGGAAAAACTGTATATTCATTAGAAGCCGTGGCCGTGCTTGGAATAAATCCCAAACGAACATTATTGCTTGGCGGATTTGCAAGATAAGCCATACAAAAAATATCAAACTGTTCTTGCGCCTCCCAACGATATATCGATAATATTGTTGATGTGTTAGAAAAAGTTAAATTATTAGCTGAAACAGTACGATAAAGAAATGTTGTATTTTGATTAGTATCAAATCTCGATATGAGCGTATGAGTGCTGGTTGGCGCTACACCTGCAATATCATTTATCCAATTTAAACCAAGCCCCTCTAGCGTCGATCCCATTCTAAAATATCCAGTAAAATCTAAGCCATCGCCGGTCAAAGTACATGGCACATTTTTTGATAAAAAGTCGAAGCCAATTTTTAATATGTAAAAAATTATTAATTGTTCGTTTGGATTGATTACAACATCGCTTGGAAAAACAAATCTACTAAGTGTGATATCCATACCGGCTGTATTTGAACCAAAACATCCAACTGTGGCTTCTCGGTATGTTATTGGTGATCCGGTACTATTAGCATCAAATATAAAATCTCTTTGCATAGATACAAAAGTGCCATCGCAACTATTATAAATTGCTGTGCCTCTGTGCGTAGTGGCTAATAAATTTCCTTGCAGTCCAGTTTGTGTTTTTTCTGGCGCAACATTACTATCGCCAACGCGACAACTTTGTATATAAGCTTGTGTGCCAAAATTATATCCAAACCCGCTGTCGCCAAAAAATATTTTTTGAAAAAAAGCGTCAAGAATTAAATTTTTATTTGGCTTTTCTCCAAATGGAAATCGTTCATTGCCATCTTTATCAATAATCTTGACAATATATTCTCCTCCTATGCCAATTTTTGTACTTGTATTGCTCATTTTTTTATAATCTTCTAACATTCCATTTAAGTTTCATTGATATTGATTCATTTGCCGGTATTGTTTGTGGCCTATTATTGAATAGTAAATATATCATTCCGCGATTATGAGTCGATTCTTGGGCTTCGTTAAATTTAGTTAGTAATATCCCGCTTATACTCCCTCTTGATGAGGCAGATGGTGAAAAATAATATGCCATATCAACTGATGCGCCAGCATCGTCTATTTGAAAATTTTGACGATTTAATGTTGCAGCTGCTCCGCTTATTGAAGCGCCACCATAACTTTGTGGAAAAACTCCGGTAGTAAAATTTTGCCCCCAAAAACCAATGTGGTTGTAGCTAGTTGGCGTGCCAAATAACGAAAATTTAGAATTATAAACTGTGTTAGTTGAAGAAATACCATACGAATTAGAGTTAGTATTATATGGTCTATATATCATGTTAAGAGTCGCTGAGTCATATGTAAAAAATGAATGCGGATCACTTACAACACCAAACATTCCCTGATCGCTTATACGCGTATATATTACTCCATCAAAATTATATCCACCGCCATTTAGTGTAATTGGTATTCCTGTTTGAGATAAATAATCGATAATAAAATTAACCGTATAGTTTATTTTAAGTCTATCGCCAGGCTGAACAATAACGTCTTGGGGAAAAACAAAATGGCTTAACGCTATATCTGATTCAATTAATGTATTGTTATATCCGCCCACAAAATTGGTAGACGAACTTTTATAAAATAATCCAACCATTGCTTCCCTATATGTTCTGCTTGATCCGATCACTGTGTCAAATATGAAATCACGGAACATCCACATTCTATTTTCAGAAGGAACAAAGCCTGTTAAAAAAACTGAACTTGCCCATGTTCTATCATTAAACGGTTGACCATTAACATATTGAAATGTACCTGTAGTATCAAATCTTGTTGGCATTCCTGTCCCGGTATTAGTGATACATGTTTGCATCCATGCTAGGGGGCTATGTTTCCATCCATTTAAAATTTTATTCAAAAAGTCATCTAAAATTAAATTTTTTTGATATCCAGTGCCAAATGGATAATAGGACTCACTGCTGCCAGATTTAATTACCTCTACATTATATTGGCCATATATTCCATGATTCATCATATTTTTATTATATAATATTTAATAATTATTTAAAATTAATTTAAAATTGCCCAGTTATAAGAATTACACCAGAAACGCCAAACTGGGCTCCAGTTTCGGTAATTCTAAACACATCATAATTCACCATAGAATTTCCAGATAATCCAAACAATCCTCCAGTTTCAGCAGTCCTAAATGTATCATAATTTATATTTATATTTCCAGATGCACCGAAGGAGGCTCCAGTTTCGCTAAATGGATATATACTAACAGATAATAAACTTTCATAAGAATTAATAGTTCCAGATACAGAAACTGTATAGTTTCCACTTTCGACAAGATAGTTGTATCCAGTAATCGAATTAATATTTTCAAATCCAGTAATTGAATACATAGATGTTTCTGTGAGATTTATCATTGCATCATTTAGCCCGCTTAGCTGATATATTCCGGATTCTATCGCAAAATACGCTTCTGTATTTAGGCTAGATAATTCGTAAATTCCAGATTCTGTAGAGAATGGAGAATTTACGTTTTCGGCACCAAAAATATTATAAAATCCTGAATATGAATACACCGATGCGGTATTTAATGCCGCAACAACTCTGTGATGAAATTTAGATGAGTCAATAAGGTCTGTAGATAAATTTCTACCACTCATATTGAGTAGCAATACAACATTATCAAAATATGGATCTTCAGTTAATCCTTCAATATCGCTAATAGCAGAAATTGATGGTGGCGTAATAACTGTTGGGAATATGCCGGTTAATAATACCCCAATTGGTTTATAATCTAAATTATCAAAATACGATGGCAGAGGATCAGATGATAAGCTAAATGGCGATGGCCCATATTGTACTCCGCTATCTGCAAAAATAAATTCATTATTTAAATTATAATATCGAGCAGAAGATATAGTTGTTGTTATTCTTGCATTATTGTTCCATCCAAAATCTGGCATGTCTTCAAAATATCCACCAATGCTTACGCCTGCCTCAGTTATAGTGAATCCAGATACTGCACGTATATATGGATAAATTTCATAAAATTGCCCTACAAAATAATCTATTGATTTGATATCAAAACTGCCTGAGGCGAAATCTCCGCTTGGAAATACTAGAGATATATCTGGAGCCAATCCACTAAATCCAGACATTCCTGAGAATCCTAAGAATCCCGTGAATCCAGTTTCAATAACTACATCAATAAATCCTGTTTTATATACATATCCTGTAATTCCTCCTGAAAAATATATGTTTTCTGGACACCATATACTTTCTCCAGATGCGCCTGTACATATCGCTCCAGAACTTGCTGGCGATATGTAAAACTGTCTTGTGCCTATATATCCTGTTAAAATTCCTGATCCCGGTTGCGGGCCTACATATCCAGTAAGTATGTGTGAGGCAAAAAATCCAGAAAATTTAAATCCTGCCGAAGTGTTTAAATAATCTATATATTCAAAGCCAGAAAAGTATTCACCAGTTGGAAGAAAATATTGTATTCCACTTACAAAATATCCGTATGAATTTTTTTCTGGATCAATAATGTTAAAACCAGAAAATCTTCCTGATTGATCCATATAACCGCTAAGAAATCCTATTACTGGAGGATATTCGCCGCTAATAACTTGCGATTCCCCAGATATGCCACCAGATCCAGCTGCTACATCATAAATACCATCAGAATATTTTATACCAGTCAAATTAGCATTTATTTTAAAATGTCCAGAAAAATATGACAGTCCTGATTGGCCAGATACTTCAAGCCCAGTTTGATGAAAAATTCCAGTATAATATAGCGGACCATTTCCAGAATTTATACCGCTATATCCTGTAATGCTTAGTCCACTAATTAAAACGCCAACATCATAATATAATCCGCTTATTTGAAAATCATAACCCGGATAGCTGGATATGCCAGTTGATGTATGTAATTTTGCGATATCTCCTGCAAAATTTCCGCTACTAATAATTCCACTAAAAATTCCAAGCCCAGATGTTTTTCCGCCAATTCCTGAAAATGCAAATCCGCTTATATTGTCATAATTTACAAATACATTGCTGTAATATGTAACATCAATTTTTGGCATTCCAGTAAAGCCATTGAATGGTATTAAACCCTGATCAGATATTCCACGATACCCTATTATTCCGGTCATTGCTCCAAAACCAAATTGATTGCCCGTAATACCACTAAAGAAACTATTTCCAACAAAAAAGCCAGAATATGCATATCCAGATACAGGATTAAATCCAGATTTTCCATCAAAATTTATAGTTGTATTTAATGTTTTTATTGTTTCATATGAGCCTATAATTCCTGTTAAAATTCCAGTTCTGTCTGCCTGAATAAAGGGCCAGTCATTATCAATTCCTGAAAAACTAGATTGGCCAACAAAAAATCCGCTAAATTTATAATTATATCTATTATCTAATTTATCGATATTATTAAATTCATTAAAGTTACCAGAAGAATAAATAGCTGCTTTTGAACCGATAAAGCCAGTTGCGTATCCAGTGCTTTCTCCGGGCTTTATTAGTAAGCCACTTGAACCAACAAAAAAACCAGAATATTCATATCCAAGTTCTGGATAAAAATATGGCATATTATTAAAGCCATCAAATCCGCCAGTGCTTCTTGGAAAAGATATTTGTTGATTTTTATAAAAATATCCACTAATATCCTCTTGGCTTGTAAAGCTTTCTGTTAGTGGATAAAATGTATTATTAAAAAATTCTCCTTTTATATATCCAATAACAGGTTCAGTTCCTGAAACATATTTGAATGGGGCAAATTGTTTTTGTTGGCTATTTTCTAAATATCCACTTCTTTGATTTATATTAGATTCGTGAAATGGAGAAAAATTATTTTGAGCATCTAATACCCCACTGATAAAACCAATTATATTTTCAATTGAAGTTCCTGTATTTGGATTCAAATAAAATTTATTGTCTTCTAAAAAATACCCAGAAACAAAAAGATCATTTTCAATACGTTTAAAATTTCCATAATCATCATAATTGCCGCTAACAAAGCCAATAATATTTTCATTTATAATTGTTTTATATGGAGGAAAAAAGTTTCGCTCTAAATCACCAAGATTATTACTTGTAAAATATCCGCTTTTGCCAGAAATACTTTCAGGAGGAAAAAATGTTTTTTCTCCATTTTGACTTAAAAATCCACTTATAAATCCAGTTATTGGGTTTTTATTTGTACTTCCAAGTATAGGATATTTATAATCAACTATGCCAGTGAGTTGCTTGCCACTTAAATTGCCATCAACATATGCCCATTCGACGCTTGATGTTCCCCATGCACCCCAATTATATTTTTCAAAATTTAAAGTTCCTATAAATCTTAAAAAGATACTTTTAATCTTGGCTGTAATCGAAGATGTGCTTTTATATGGTGGTATTGGCTTTGGGGTAGTTAATATATGTTTTATACTATTAATTGATGCGTCTAAATTTGCCTTATCTGTATCTGCAATATATGGCTGAAATGTTTCGTTAATAATACCCACGCCCTCGGCCATTTTTCTCGCTATTTCATCTGCTTTGTGATAGTAATTTCCTCTAAATATCAAAACACCAGCGCATATATGATCCATACCATCTACATCATATCTCTCCGCCATGTTTGAAACGCCAGCGCCAATAACCATTCTTCTTGGAAAAAAATATACCGTATTAGATCTTGTTTCTGGAAATCCTAAAGGTCTAGAAGAATATGGTGCTAAAAAAGCCCCAGTTAATGTAGCCGGATCTTTTCCATAAATTGATTTAAGAGTATAATTATCAAATGTGATATTTGCATTTAGACAAATAAACTGTCCGCTAGGAATATCTTTATCCATTTGATAAAATGAAAAAGATTGTGGTAAATAAAATTTTTCTGAAGGTTTTTCTGTCCAATCAATTTGTAGGCCCTTTTTATCTTCCCCATATATCTCATCATAAATATATGTTGTTCCTCTTTGCCGAAATCTGTTTTTAGAAAAATTTGGAGCCGTAACGGAAAAATGATCTGTACTGTAATCAAAACAAAAATATGGAACCTGATCGATATTCGGTCTATAAAAAGATATTGGAAATGAATCTCTTGTATGTTTTAAAAAGTAAAATACAGAAGCATCATTTTTTCTAAACTGAAAATCCCCAACAACTCTTCCAGAAAAATCTATTTCGCCACAATTTTGAACAGAGTTTAAATAAATTCCATCTTGAGTCCAATTAACATTATTTCTAAAAAATATATTTGTGCCTGTTGCTAAATTTCCAATACCAAAAACATATTTTCCAGCCCCTATATTTTGATCTTGTCTTAGTGGGTAAAAAGCAAAATCAAAATTTGGATATGTTAGCTCAGATAAGTAGTTTACAAAATCATTTAATCTTGTAATCGATGATGATTTAAAAAATTGCCCACCAAAACCAGTAACTCTGGTTAAAAAATCATTAAGTAGCGGATTAATAATGTCATTGTAGATCATTTTTATTATTATTCATAATATCCAAATAGCGCTACGCTTAATCCGTATAATCCACTAAGTGTTCTATTCAAATCCAAACCAATAAATTTATCAGCAGGAACTGCAAATACTTTATTACTTAAATCAAATTTTTTGGAAGCATCTCCTATTGGTAAGTTAAAGCCTGGGCCAATAATTTTGGATCCATCATCATTTTTATAATAAAAATTTCCAGTTAGCGGAGCAAAATTAAATAAATTTCTATAACCTATTATGGATTTCATAACTCCTGTACCAAAAGAAAAATCTATTCCAGATATATTTTTATAACCTATATTTCCAGTAATAATACCAGGACCAAAAGATAGCTCTGGATTATTGGGTATATAATTCACATTATCATATTGAAATGTATTTTGATTAACAATATACTGAAAGCCTAAGTTATCTGTAAAACCAAACATTGAATTATTTATTCCAATAAATGTGCCAGTACTTATAAGAATATTTCTAGAACCTATATAGCCTGTTATGCTGCCAGTTCCAGAATTAGAATAATTTGTGCCAACAAATCCGCTGCCAAAATTAAAAGAAAAGCCAGAGTATGAATATCCATAATTAATA
>Ga0315900_10002443_pt1 | contig 28345 bp, 24 predicted proteins | sample LakEriMetagenome_FD_203521 | JGI IMG/M metagenome (GOLD analysis project Ga0315900, IMG submission 203521) | Freshwater fungal communities from buoy surface, Lake Erie, Ohio, United States - Buoy 12 MA114 | ecosystem: Environmental > Aquatic > Freshwater > Lake > Lake biofilm | place: USA: Lake...
GCGACTTAATTTGCGTCCGTTCTTTTTTAGATTTTTTTTTCTTTGTTTAGATTAAAACGAGGCACGAAGTTATGTGGTATTATTTGAAGGCATATAGCGATTGGTGGGGAAAATGGCGAAATGGTGACGCGGAGCAAAAGGCAGATGCGACAATTAGCGAAATGATTAAGACAAGAGCGACGCAACAAAACGCCGTAATTGACCGTATTGTCGGCGAAGCAGAGAAAGCGATTGAAGAATCAAAGAAAACAACCGAAAACGACGAAGAATAACTGAATTTATAATCTTTAGGTAATATATAAGATTATGAATATTGACGGTAGTGGAAGACCCTATACTGCTGAAGAGTGGGAAGCGAAACTTTGTAAAGGTGAGAACTCTTTACTCGCACAGAAGAAGCGGAAAATAAAAGAACGAGCAGAAAAAGGTGTCCCCGCATTAGAAGCACCTATGCGAACCTCACGGGTGATTAAAGCAACCCCACCGAAATATGTTGATAAAGGTCGTCAGGAACTTATAGACCAAATAGAACAAGCAAAATGGCAGGCAGAGGATTATAGAAGGCGACGAAAAGAAGGCGAGGAGGGAGAAGCACGATATTCGGGAGTTCAGTCATTCGCAGATAAAAGAGGATTATATAGAGAATTAGCAAGAGTTAAAAAATTAGAGAGAAAATTAGGCAATTACGGAAAGGAACTTACACCTGACGAGAAGCGACTAAATGAAGTTCTGGATGAACTTGATGATATAGATGTATTATTACAAGCACCCATACCGTCAGCATCATTCGCAGACCGCTCACAAATAACGAGAGAGAATAAACAGGTTAAGTCGCAAGGTGATTTAAGGACAGAAAAAACCCGTCTTCAACGGAAATTGAAAGGGTCGGGTGAATTATCTTCTAACAATACTATAAAAGGCGGAAGTATGGATAGATTACGAAAACTATTGGACGCACATCCCGTTAGTAGTCAAGACACGAAAAAGAACGAGCAGGGATATAGCAGAGAGGCAGAACGCTCGCTTTTGAATACGGCAGACGCACGCTATAATAAGCAGGTGTATCAAAATGAAGTCAGGGGTGCGAACCTTTACGAGCAGTCGCAGATGCCTCCGTCCCCTGCTGATGTAGGCGTTTCATTCAAGATAGGGTCTTTTGTCAATAAATTATCACAACTTTTAGGTTTTAAAACCGATTTGTCGCAACAATTACAAACTCTTTTATCACTATCAACCACTCCCAGTCCAGTAAGGTTAATTCAAGATGCTCGCCTGATTAGCGTGAGTGCGGACTTTTTCAAGATGACGGATATTATTGCGACCTATAATGAACTGGTGAATTATATTCAACTTTACGCTCCACAGATGACAATCAATAGCGATTTTGCGACGGGTGTGAATACGACATATCTCTTACCCCTAATCCAACTTTTGAAACAAACAGGACAAATCTATTTGAGTTCTTTTAATGCTGTGCCTGAAGGAGCAAGAGGTTCAGCACCAGCACGAAGGGCATTTGAGGCATTTAGAAATGGAGCATCAGCAGGTTATTCAACGGTGATGCTTATGGCGGACAACCTGAATAACGGTATTTACTCAAATGTAAGCAAGAAAGATGTAGAACGATATGAAGAAGGAAAGCAGATTAAAACACAAGTATTCGGCAGAAATCCTTTGCCTGTTGCTCCTGCTCCTCTCCCTCCTGCTCCTTTACAACCGATAGTACCGCCCGGACAACAGGGACAAGACCCTAACGCACCACCTCAACCAGCACAACCTCAACCAGCACCAGCACAACAAGGCGATTTTGCCGACGCACAAGAGTTAGTTCGTGCTTACGCACAAGACCGACAACAACAGGGTCTCGCATACGACCAAGTATTAAATACTCGTCGTTTAGGTAATGCGGGTAATTTAATTGCCGATATTCGCTCAATTGCGAACCAAGCAACAAATCAGCGTATTTCAGGCAACTCAATCAAGACCGCTTTGCCTATTATTCGTGCGGAACTTGTAGCACAGGCACAAGCACAGCAAGGACAAAGACCACCGTCTCCTGTTGGACCACAACAACCCGCACAGAGACAACCTTCAGTCCCTCGCCGACCACAGAGACAACTTGGGGCAGTAGAACAAGCATACGCTAATGACGGAGGCACAGACCGAAATCAAAATGCGAACTATGTCTTACGCCCTGTCCCTGAACTTGACGGTATAGAGAATACGGATGTATGGAACACATACACGAATTTAGAAGATACGGAAGGTAGAGCAATCGCACCAGCAGAACACAGATTACTATTTGATGCGTTGCCTCCTGCCCTCATATCCAAATTGCGTCGTCAGCAACCCGACGGTAGTTTTGATTTGGACGCAGATACAGCATCACAGGATAGTATAGAACCTTGGATTAGAAATGTCCAGCAGATTAGACAGGCGTGGGCGAATGCTTACGGACGACAAATAGGACAACAAATAGATAGTGCGACGCTTTATGGTCTTGGAAATGAAGAGTTTTTGCGTGGAAGTGGTATTTTTGATACACTTAAGGACTGGGCGAGCAAGACGGCGGATTCAGCGTCAGGATGGTTCAACACCGTCGCAAATAATATGCCGACGATGAGCGATGTTCGGCGTGGTGTTTCACGCATATTGCCTGATAGTGCCGAAAAATATCTGCCGTCAGGACTTCAACGCACTTTTACGGACAAAGCAAAGGACTTTTTCGGTTTTGGTCGTGGCGAATTAGAAGACAGGAAACGCCTTGCTGAACTGGCGTTAGGTGATAATCGCACCGTAGATATGTCGCAGGGTCGCAAGTTGCGTGAAACGATGATGCCTTTTATTGCCGAGTTAGACCCCAAAGCAGAGTTTTTGAAGCGAAGAGGTGTTATATTATCAGGGGGCGTTGAGGACGGTATTCATACAAATATTAACGACCAATTGCCTTATGAAACATTCGGCGGTAATGTTGATTATGACGACTTTGAAGAAGCAACGCCATTCAAACGCAGAATTGGAATGCCTAACCCCTTTGCCAAGCAACCCAAAATGGATATATTACCTATGCGTCCTATTATGGAGACAAACGGCGAAGATTATGACGAGAAATTGGTACCCTTTCAACAAATATTCGGTTCAACGCGTGCCGGATTTGAGAAGGAGAAGGAGAAACCGAAGGACTTGGATGAGAACCCTGACCCTATTCGCATCACGAATGAGAACTGGAAGGTATTTACGGGCAAGTTAAAAGCACCTAAATACCGATTGACATAAAAAAATACTTACCTTGTGCGACAGCACACCGATTATGCCTTCGCCATCTCTGCCTCTGCGTCTATTGCTCTGTTAATGTCATCTTGCCTGTCGCACTCATCGCAAAGCATATTCTTTATTTCGCGAACGAACAAGTCCTCACCGCAATTTTGACAAACGAACTGATTTGGTTCTTCTTCTTCTCCATTCAACTTGTCAATCTCCTCCTGTTCTGCGATGTCTGCCTCAACTTTTTCAAGAATGAAGTGAGCGACATATTCAGCACATTTCTCAATCAAGAGTTCAACAGCAAACTCCTCGTGAGGTGTCAATCGCCCGCAGTCGTTCATATCGCAAATGCGATAGATTTCGTTGAAGAATGAAGGAATAATGTTGCCGTATCTGTGCGACATCGCAGTAACCTCTTGAAGATAAGCGTTGTTCTGTTTGTTGCCCGTCATCGTCTCGCACAGCGTTTCAAGAACAGTTTGATAAGTGCCTCCGCCACAAAGTTCATCGTATAAGTCAGCAAGTCCTTCTTTGCCCTCGTAGTAGGCACGCAACTCGCCGTAGAAGTGTATCAACTCTGCGTCAGTCGGGCGAAAATGACGCTCTTCGTCCTCGCTCAATATATTTCTCGTCGCGTTCTTGACTTGAGTTATAATCCTGTTCGTAAGCGACATTTCAACAGTAAGAACACGCATCGTGCGTTTAAAAGACATCGTAGCAATCGTAATAGTGCGACTATGATATATATATAATGTAAGATAATCTAAATCAATTTTTTTTGATATAGATTATTTAAATTGCTAAATTTTTATCATTAAAAAAATCTAAATTGAAAAAAAATTGATTTAGATTAATGATTAACATACTTAAAGAAGTAACGACTGTTATAAGTATATAACGATGCCTCCTTGTAATAATGCCTCCTGTAAATCCAAATTGACGAGTTTAGATACGCAACGCCGTTGTGCGTGGGCGAAGTATTACGCCGAACATTCTCGCCGTTGTGAATTATCAAATCGCGTGATGGAATTGATGAACCTTCGTCAGTACCGGAATATGAACGCTGGCGGTGCTTTGCCTGTTGAGCGTCCTGTTGAATTGCCTCAACATATCACGAACGAATTATGGGATATGGCGAATGAATTAAATCGTGAATTCACTTGTCCTGTGTGCTTTGAATTGCTTGAAAAGGAAACAATACATATTGCGTGGTGCGGGCATATTCTCTGTAAGGGGTGTTATGCGATGTTACTCCCGAAACCAGCAAACAACAAGAAAAGTTGCCCGACTTGTAGGCAGGATATATAAAGGACGATTTAAGTGAGGATAAGTGAGGTAAGTGAGGATAAAAACCTATTTTTTTGAAAAACACTATAGAAAACGCGAAAAGCAAGAAACTTTGACTTTTTGCCTCACTTAATCGTTCTATCCTCACTTTTTTATTTTCTTGTCATAATATAGAAAATGCCTCGTCCTCTCCCTCGTCCTCCTGTGATTAAATCCGTTGTAGATTTAGCAATTAAGGCGTTGTGTCCCAACCCTAATGTGTCTATTACTCTGCCCCCTAAAATTACCTTCAGTTGCCGATAAGGCGAAGCGGGATTTAGAAGGTTTTTTCTCCACTTTGTTTATAGAAGCAAAATGGAGAACATATTAAAATCCGTTGAAAAACTGGAGAAAGAACTCCAATCCCTTAAAGAAAAAGTGTTAGAACAAATGAACTCACAATCCGTACTTACCTTTGGTTCGCCGTTTATGTGCGACCCGTATGTCTTACCTGAACCTGAACCTGACTGCGTGATGCGTCGCGAGTATTGCGACTATTAGTCCTCACGCACGAGACGCCTGAAAATGTCCTTGAGTTGCTTCAATTCGTCCTTTGCCTTGTCGCCTTCTTGTATTTTCGCGAAGAACCTGTCATTTTGTTCGCGAATTTTCTCGTTCTCTGCCTTGAGTTTTTCAATCTCCTCCTGTGCCTTCTTGAGCGTATTCTCTGCTTCGGTGAGACGCTTCTCCTGCTCCTTCAACTCTTGCGTTGCGAGTGTCGTCACAGCAGGCAACAGTTCAGGATAGTTGTGAATGAGGTATTCAGCAACTTCGCCTTTTCTCTCGTCGCAAAACGCTTGAACGCTCACCCTCTCTATGTAATCACCTTCGTAATCTTCGTAGAGTGTGTCAAGCAACTCCTCGCTGTGATTGCTGGTGAAGTATTCAAGAGCGTCTGTCTCGTTCTCCCACCACGCGTATTCGGCGTAGTCGGCGAAGTTTTCAAAGATGCGACGATTGAATGACTCAAGGTCAAGGATTTCTGTGTCGCCATCAATTCGCAACGCCTCAAAGAGTTCGTCTTCAACATCGTCGTTATTGAGGTTGAAGACGAGGTAATTCGTGAATCCTTCATCACTTCGCTCCTTCACATAGTTCGCCATATATTCGCAGGTCTCGCTGACGATACTGCTCTCGTTCTTGTTCTGCTTGCTTGCCATTTCGTATATGATGTGTGCTTGATTGCTGATGTAGAAATAGATTGAAAAAACAAATCAATTTTTTTTCAATCTCACTATAAATCATAACATCTTGATATTTCTTGAAAATTAAGATTATTACAGAGGGTTAATAAATTATTTTAATTGTTAATTTCAGTATCAGGCAAATCACCACAAATCCGCCTATGTTTCTTGCTTGCGTAATGACCTCGTAAGGCGGTAAAGCGGACTTGCTCGCCACACTCACAAGTAAAATATGCTTTCAATAGGGATTGAAAACCTATTTTCTCTTTTATTTCATCCCTCTTTGCTTCAATCTGCGAATGATGCCTCTTAATGTAAGGGGCAAGATGCTTAAAGTAGTGTTCGTTGTTAATTGCGGACATTACTTTATATAATATAATATTTATTCGCTGGATTACATACCAAGATGCTTTGCCATACGACCGCCTGACTGACCGCCTCCTGACTGACCGCCTCCTGACTGACCTCCTCCTGAATATCCACCGCCAGACAGACCACCGCCCGACTGACCCATACCAACAGCATCCATCAAAGGACGAGCAAGCATCTTAACCTTGTCTTCAACAGCACCTCCAACAATACGAGCAAGACCCGATTTAGCATATTGAGGACGAGAAGAGACGGCAAGAACATCGGCACGAGACAGGATTGCCGTGTAGGTCTGTGAAGTTCCGCGTTCAATCGCGAAGACACCCGAGTTCATAGTAATAAGGACAATCTCGTATTGGTTGGCGTTAATTGCGAGACCAGTATTGTTCTCAACCTCCAATTTAAACAACAACTGGAATGCCCCGATGGACCCGGGAGCATAGACATCGTCCAGTTCAATATGACGACCGAACTCAAGAGCAAGAACCGAACCGCAAGTTGCGACCACCTCTGGCAAGGCAGTAGCACCAGCAGGTGCGGTCTGCTGTCCTTTATACGCACGACCGCTAAACTCGCTCCAAGTTTGGTTTGAACCGCTTTCAACGGACATCCGCCACAAGTCCCACTGGGTCGCTCCTGACAACAGACCCGCTTTGTTATTGAATGAAATGTTAATCTTACGAATAGGCAAGAAAGCATCAGCATCCGCTCCAGTTTGATTACCCATAATTTTACGGCAAGCAATAATCAACTTATCAGGGACGGAGTTCAACTGAATACTTTGAAATGTCTGCTCCGTTGTAGCACCATCAGCGAGAGGGTTGCTGACATTCGTCAAGTAGCGTGGATATTCCGCAAAGGGCAGGACATTTCTGGCACTAACCAAGTTAGACGGTTGGCGGGTCAAGAAGAGCATAAGCAAGCGAGCAGAGGCAACATTCGTAATCGTAGCATCACTAACGCTAAACCAAGTATTAGCATCACCAGTAGCAAAATTGCCAGCAGTACCATAAGCACCACGAGCAAGACGAAATGCCTTATTTGCGTTGCCGAGGTTAAATGTGAAATTCAAAGTTTGGACGCCATACATCCCAGCGTTGTTGCTTTCGGGGTCCATCCACAGAAAAGGAGACATCATCAACGGTTCTCGGGTTGTGAAAGTGACGGTAATGGTTTTAGGGTTGCCGTCATTAACATCGTTGCCCGTAATACTGTCAATAATAAACTGACCTCGGGGTTGAAAATCTTGGTCTAAAGAGTTGTCATTCCAAGCACCAAGAGGGTTGTTATTCGCCCCGAGTGCCTGATAATACTTCATATAACTATCATACTGCGTAGGAGTAGCGTTATTGTAGCGAGCAACATCGCGACGGTCACCGAAACGAAGTAATTGAAACATAATGTCCTTTTGGTTCTGTGATACGGTGTTGTTGTTGATAGTTGCCTGAATAGTATTACAGCAAGAATGAAAGGGGAATGGACCTAAAGCGGACGAGTACCCCGGATTGACATTTCTTGCTCCTGCTCCACCATATCCAGCAAGTGTAGTAAGAGTGAATTGGACGGTCATAGTGGTCTCCACCATAATACGCCTGCTAAAAACCGTGGATTCACTCGGCAATTGGACGTTGAAGGTAATTGAAGAGGGCGACTTTGAAATCGCCTCATACTGCGAAGGAGTGATATTCTGGGCTCCCTTGAAGACCGCATAACGAACCTTGTCGGTCGTCAATAGTAGGTCGTCTTGGACACAAATTTTCTCAAAATCCGCTGATGCCATAATTAGAAGTCGTTTATAATTATAGCAAAGATAAAAAAATGTGTAGAATTCCCCTAAATTAGAAGTATCCTTGGTCTTTTTTGCGAAAAAGTATTTTCAGCGAACAAGAACACCCGTTCTGTAAATAAAAGTCGTGGTAAATGCCGTAAATGTCTTTCCACTGGACGCTTATTTGAATACCATAGAGCGGACTATTGCCCTGTAAATCAATCAATCGGTATTCGGCGGTAGGTAGGTAAATAACATTTGGGAAATACTCTGTACCGGTATTCAAATTAACGACTAAATCTGTAATTTCGTTGCTTAAGTTGTCGTTCGCACCCGAAGAAGAATTTTGGTTCGTCAATATGCGAGGGATGCCGATAAGTTGAGGTAAAACAGGCACGAGTGTAGTTGTGAATACGAGCGATTGAATAGGGCATAATGTCGCACCTGTGCTATAAGGTTGCTCCATAAAAAATGAATTATACGGTGGTCCTGAACCTATCATATTTCCACTTCCATCTACATTTGCGGGGACATAATTGTTGAGCGACCCTCCTTTTTTGTTAAATACCTTAATCAAATAGTTCGCTTCGTTGTCATTAGAATTAAGAGGATTAGGATTGAATGTGTAATTGTGAATTGCTTGAAAGGATGAGAATAAAATGAAGAGAGGATTGTTAAAATAAACAAAACCTTCTGCGTTGCCTAAAGATAAGCAATCTTGCGTGAAAATGTCTGCTTGAGTGACTAAAGTTGCTTTTGCTGAACCTGCGTCCCATAAAAGATAAGGTTCATTACCAGCGACCCAAGTCACAGGCAGAGTAATAGCACCTGCGGTTGCCTGCGTGACAATATCAGCATAGGCAAGTTTTAGTGCTTCATTAATCATACAAATAAACGCCTGAATATTATTCACCCAGTAATAAGGGTTCGTTGCTTCTTCTAAAGTATTCGGTGAGGCGGAGGGAGGTGCTAAAGTATTGTTCTGTGGCACAAAAATTACTCTCTGTTTCGCAATCAATCTATTAGCAGGAGTAGCAGGAGGATTGTATTCAACACTCACATAATACACCGTGTTATTCCACGGTGCGACACCCACAGTATTCATCAGGTCAATCTGCGGTAAGAACAAAGGCATACTGCCTGCTGTGTCTAAACTAAATCGCACAATACTCAAGAAATAGTCGCTTGGATTGTCTAAAATAGGACTGCTTCTCACCTCGGTAAAGGTAAGGCGATTTGGTTGAGCGGTAGATGAAGTGGTAAAAGCAGGTTGGACTGTATTCACAACATCTAAATCATAATATATTTGCGAAGGTTGCGACATTATTGTTATATATCTTATGCTTATATAAAATATTATGCCTTTAATTTTTAAGTAATAATCCAAATAATATGTTAGGGTGTAATAATCTAAAAAACAAGTAAATAATCAAGACAATTTAGGTTATTACAGTAAAAATAAATTTATTTTTACTGTAATAGTGCTTTTTGGTTATATTATTATGGTAATAATCTATTAGGGGTCGGTAATAATCTAATAAATCAAGTGAGGATAGGTGCGTCAAGTGAGGATAAAAGACAGATTTTATATAAAATGCGTGATTTCATATAAAGTTGCGAGAATTATGACTTTTTGCCTCACTTAAAATGACTTGCCTCACTTAAGGAGCATTAAAAACCTTTGAGTTCAAAACGCGTTGAACTGAGTAAGCGTATGACCCAGCGAAGACAGCGTCAGGAGAGGTGAAAGTAATTACTGGATTGGCATTAGGGAGATTGGTGGTTATAACTTCATTAGGAGGCGTGTTGGCAGTACCAGCAGTTCTTGTTAGACAAGAAAGATACACTTGGTCGCTGGCAATAAGTCCGGGACAAGCGACATTAAGTGCTGTGGCAGCGACCTTGGTTATAACGCCCGATTGAATAACAACCACACCTGTTCCCTGACCCCCAGCGTTGTAGTTAGAAAGACCTGAAGCGGACATAGTAATAAGAAGTTGTTTATAACATAATGAAAGATAAAAATTTCGCCTAAAATCTATTAATTTATAATAGTGACGCCCGCATTTATCCCACCGACAAGAATCCAATCTTCTAAATCTCCACTTGCGACGAATAATTGCGAAGAAAAATTAGCACAAGTGGCGAATGATTTTCCCGCTAAATCGTTCGTCTCTTTGAACTTTGAAGTATTAGGGGTGATTTCAAATTTTACTGGCAAACCAGCAAATTCAGTTCCAGTTATAGTTAAATTACCCGAAATAGCACCACCACCCGTATCAACGGCATCACAAGTTAAGGTCTGCGGTGCTAAATTATCAACTGAAAAATTAAATATAACGACTTGTCCTGATACTAAATTAGTAGGGGATTGTGTCACATCTGCCGTAAAATTAACATTAAAATTACCGCTATTCAACCAATCCATTTCATCGCTTTCTATTAATGCTACTGTCTGTGCCTGATTAAACATCGTCATAGTCCCTGTATTTGGAGTTTGTTGCGGGAATTGTGCTGTATTTTCTAAATATATTTGACCGCTAATTCCTGTGACTGTTAAATCTGCTGGTGCGGTGAATGTAAAAAAAGTAATACCATTCTGGACAGTCGTATCTACAAGTGTTCCCGCTGTTGAAGGTGTGTTCTTGACTTGTGAGTTGTATGCGTGAAATGTTCTATCTGCGACTACAATACAAGTGTCGTTTGCTGTTGCTGGTTTTTGTATCTGTGCGATATATCCTGTTGAATTATCCTGACTATCTCTAAATATAGTTGCCGATGAACCACCGCCACTCGCTTTCCATTCAAGTCCCGAAGGTTCGTTTGAATTCGCAGTCAAGACATAATCATTTGCTCCTACTGGTAAAATGACCCCTGCGACTGGTTGCCCTCCCACTTGAACTCCACCACCAACAACGAGGTCGCCCTTTGCTGTAAAATCAATCGCAACCTTACTGCTTGCTCCATCAGCATATTCGGTGAGTGGTGCGAGTGCTGTGACTGTGCCTGAACCGCCAGCATTTATCCAAGCAGGGACACCACCAGCGACACCTAATATTTGCCCTGCTTGCGGAGCATTCGTTAATGCCCCCACTTTTGCCACACCCGTTCCATAAGGTATTTCACCAACAATAGCGTTTGAAAAATTAATACTGATTTTGCTATTTGGAGCGGGGTCTGCGTCTTCAATTATCGGTAAGTTTGCTGTTATGAGACCTGACCCACCCGCATCTTGCCACGCAGGGATGCCACCAGCAACACCTAAAATCTGTCCTGCGTTGCCTATATTTAGTAACTGGTCTGCGAAATCGGGTGCTTGCCCTCCATATATCAATTGTCCCTCTTGTGTAAATTCTGTGCCTCCACCGCCCGGAATTAAATCCGCAAATAATTTACCAGTTGCCGAGTTAATAATAGAACTTGCCGACATTTCTAAATATTCGTATTTTTGTTTCTTTATATGTATCAAGAAAAAAAGATTATTTACTTAAATTATAAAAGCAACTCCGCCATTTATCGCCCCTGTCGCAACCCAATCATTTAAATCTCCACTTGCGACGAATTTTTGTGAAGAAAAATTTTCACAGGTGGCAGAAGTGAGCGGTGCTGGGTTTCCGTTCCATCTAAATTTCGCAGGAGGAGCGAGCGTAAAGGTTGCTGGTATATCTTGATATTCATCTCCATTAACAGTTATATTTCCAGAAAAATTACCACCACCCGTATCAATTAATTCAACGGTCGGTGTTATTCCTTGGACGGTTAATAATTGAAAAACAAATGTATATGTTGTTCCACCTATCACTTGATATGATTGATTTGGTTGCGAATTGATTGCGAGAAGACCCGAGAAAAATATATTAAATGAAGCAATTTGACTTGTTAATAAAACCTGTGTCGCTCCTGCGTCGCATAATTGACAAGTCGCCGTATCGTTTAATGCTTGCGGGGTTTGGTCGCTTGCTTGTATATAGACATTTGCCGTGAATGAAGTAATAAGAATATCATTAGGAGGCGTCCAAGTGAAAAAAACTTGAATGGGATTTGCGATGACATCAACAGGAGTACCCGTTGTTGAAGGTTGATTTTTTATCTGTTGATTGTATGTATGATATGTTCTATTTGATATTATGACACAAGTATCGTTTGCGGTCTGCGGTGCTGTTATGAGAAGAGGTGTATTATCAATATCATTTTTAAATATAATCGGTGAAGAACCTGAACCTGATGCTTTCCATTCTAACCCTGACGGTGTTCCTGAATTCGCAGTTAGGACTGTATCGTTTGCCCCTACTGGTAAAATGACCCCTGCGATTGGTTCTCCTCCCACTTGAACGCCACCACCAACTACAAGGTCTCCCTTTGCCGTAAAATCAATCGCAATATTGCTCGCATTCGCGACTGCGTATTCTGTGAGTGGTGCGAGTGCTGTGATTGTGCCTGAACCTCCTGCGTTTATCCATTCAGGGACACCATTCGCAACTCCTAATACCTGCCCTGCCTGCGAAGCATTCGTTAATGTTCCTATTTTTGCCTGACCCGTTCCATAGGGGATTTCACCAACATTCGCGGAGAAATTAATACTGATTTTACTACTTGTTGGTTGAGCGGGAGGAGGGGGGTCTGCTTCTTCAATCAGGGGTAAGTTTGCCGTTATGAGACCTGACCCACCCGCATCTTGCCACGCGGGGACACCACCAGCAACACTTAAAACCTGTCCTGCGTTGCCTATATTTAGTAACTGGTCTGCGAAAGCGGGTGCTTGACCTCCATATATGATTTGCCCCTCTTGTGTAAAGTCCGTACCTCCACCACCCGGAATTAAATTCGCAAATAATTTACCAGTTGCCGAGTTAATAATAGAACTGACAGACATTTTATCTAAATATTCGTTTGATATATATCAAGAAGATTATTTTCATATATATCTATTCACCACAGTTTTAATGAGAAGATAAACAGCAATATCGCAAATATTAGGCAGAACATAGTAAAATACACCACTAACGATTGTGTAAAGCATTTATACTATACAGAGAAAAAAAGTGAGGATGAGTGAGTTAAGTGAGGCAAAAAACCTGATTTTTGTAAAAACACTATAGAAATCGCGTAAAACAGAAAAGTTTGACTTTTTGCCTCACTTGAAATGTCTATCCTCACTTAAAATCGCCGAAGGCGATGTAAGAGCGTCGCGACTTAATTTTGCCGAAGCGATATTAACCGCACCCGTATCACCTGTCGCACCTTGCGGACCCTACCCGATTACATACCGAATCATCACTAAACCTGATGAACCCAGACCAGCAGTTCCTCCATTATAACTACCACCTCCTCCACTTCCAGTATTAGCAAAGGGAGCATCACCACCATTACTACTACCAAAACTACCACCACCACCGCCTATTGTGATGGTTCCTGCTATATCGCTCCCACCAGCACCACCAGTAGCATCACCAGCACCACCACCACCACCACCACCACCACCACCGCCAACCACTCTTACAGTTCCATCAAATAATAAAGAGTATCCCAAACCACCAGTCCCCCCATATTTATATCCATATATAACATCACCACCCACAGTTAATACCCCACCACCACCACCACCAGCACCTTCAGGATTAGCAACTCCACTCCCTCCATTTTTTCCTCCTCCAAATATTTTTTGTGTATATTGGGAAGCAGAAAACTCGCCCGACTGTGCCGAAACCCCCCCTAATCCCCCCATCACCCCACCACCACCACCACCCGAAGAACTCAACCCAACCGAAGGTGTTGTTGGAGTTGTTATTAAATAATTAAGGAAACTTGTATTAGCATCACCTCCGTTATTGCCGTTAGCACCTCCAACCGCACCAGCAGGAGCACCGATAATTGTAAATGGGAAAGGGTCAGGGTTGAAGTAAATGTATGACTGTTGCGACCCGCCTCCCACAACACCAGTTATATTACCTGATGCTGTAATAGGAACAGAATATCCAGCAATCAAACAACCACCACCACCACCACCACCACCAGCATTAGTAGCACCTACCCCGCCATTACCACCTCCGCTGAGAACCACAAAATCAAAAGTCGCCCCTGCGGATACAGCAGTAATGTTTAATGTATATGCTCCTACCGTCGTAAATCTATGAACTCTATATTGAACGCCATTTTCAAAAAAATCACTTTGACTATCTCCGCCCGTTGCTGTTATTGATACGGGTGCTGAACCCGCTGGTCCTGTCGCTCCCGTCGCTCCTGTTGGTCCTGTATCACCCTGCGGACCAGTTGGACCCGTATCACCTTGCGGACCAGTTGGACCAGTATCACCCTGCGGACCAGTTGGACCCGTTGGACCAACTGGACCAACCTTATAAGAAATAAATAGAACCGAATGATTGTTTTGGTTTGTTCCACCAGTCCCAGGGTCGTAAGTACCCGAATTGAGTGATACATCATATTCAATATAAGACCCTGTAAAAATTGTAGGTGGTGCTGTGATAGTCCAATCTTGAAAATTAGAGGAGTTTGATTGGTCTTGAATAACAAATGTATCGCCAGTCGTAAGTTTGTTGAGAAGAACCTCTAAATCGTCGCTTGAATCATCTATAACGGCAACATATATCTTTGTTGCTAAAAGGGTATTTACAGCGTTCCATATGATACGACCACTATTAGGGGGTGGGACGGGAGTTTGCTGATTAATAGTTGTTTTATAGTTGTAAAACGAAGACGACTGACCTGCTTCACCCTGCGGACCTGTTGGACCCGCGTCGCCTTGAGGTCCAGTCGCACCAGTAGCACCAACCGGACCACTCGCCCATTCTAAACCACTCGCCGTAGCGGTATTTGCTTTCAAAAATAAATCATTTGCCCCGACTGGAAGACCTATTGTAGAAGTACCATTACCAGCAAGAATACTGCCTTTGTCGGTTGCCCCCTGTATTCTTAAATCCCCTCCGCTTCCGGGGTTGCTCGGTGTGCCTCCAATAGTTAGGTGACCTCCTATTTGTTCTTGTTGAACTACATTTGTGGTTTGGATTTGTAAAAGGTTCTCTATATTTCCATTACCAGCGTCGTCTCCTGCTATAAGAACCGATGCCAAGGGTGATGGTTGTGCTGGATACGGGTAAGGATTAGGCAATAAATTATCAAAGATTTTGCCGTTGCCACTTGAAATAATACCAGAAGAAGACATCTTATAGTATTATGTTATATTTTTTTTTCGTGTTATTATATAAATCGGCGATTTATAGAATGAGCGTTGATAAAAACACGACTGACCCTAATTTACAATTGCCCGATAAGGCAAAACTGTATGAAATGGCGGGTGCTTCGTATGCTGATAATTTTACAGGCACGGTGGATGGTTTTAGTTTGTTGCGACAGACACCTACCCTAAAGTTTTTTAAAAAAGACGATTATCCTGTTATTGTTGTTGCTGTGAGGGGGACTGCCGACTTCACCGATTTACAAGCGTGGTTGCCCGTTGTTTTAGACAAAATAGTAGGCACACAACGCTACACGCAAGACACACAAGTTCTTACCGAGTTTCAGCAAGATTATTTACCGACGCAATATTATTATTACGCGACAGGACATTCTCTCGCAGGAGTGATTATAGACGAATGGTTAAAGAGAGGACTAATCTTATCGGCAAGAACTTACAATCCTGCGATACAGGAGCAGGACAACAACAATACGGAGATTGATAATTATCGCGTCTATGCGACAGGCGACCCCTTATATAAAATGTTCGGTCAGCGTTCGCTTGCGAGCGGGACAAGGGGCGAAGTGCGAAAATCAAATCAACCTTTCGGTTGGGACCAAGCAAAGCAATTTGCCCTTTCACCTATTTATTGGTTCGGCAAGGATATATTACGAGAACACACTTGGCGAAATCCTGTTTTTCAAGGCGGTTTTTCTCGGTCTATAAGGAGGCAGGAGCGTTGATTTTAAGTGAGGATGAGTGAGTTAAGTGAGGATAAAAGTCAAACTTTTTGATTTTGCTATAGAAATCGCCCTTTCGCGTGAAAAATAGGTTTTTTGCCTCACTTAAAATGTCTATCCTCACTTAAAAAATATAAATTGAAAATTGAAAACCTATATCTTACTTTTGTAGTTCAACAACAGCAAGATAGAATGAGCGAATACAACGAAGAAAAACAACAAATGGCGGACTTACTCTCTGCCCTTTTTAAAACTTTAGCAGGCAACTCAACCAGCGGGACTGAAAAATGTTTTACCTGTGGAGAAAGAATGGACGAAGAGGAGGTTGAAGATAATAATGACTGGTGTGAGAAATGTCGCAAAAAAAATGAGTGGCGTTGCTTTGAGTGCGACGAAATACAAAAAAATAGAAAATATTGCGAAGATAGTTATGGTAAAAGTGTCTGTAAGGATTGTCGTAAAGGATTGAGAAAAGACGATTATCATTTCTTCTAATCATATCTCTCTTGTTATGAGATACTCTGTTATTATTTAAAACGCCGTCCTTGAACTAATTGCGTTAGACGCAATCGCATCGTAGGACAATCCAGTTTCATCCTTAATCTCCTTTATCCAATCGTGAAAATCTGTCAGCGACATATTCTCACGAAGATTTGCTTTTATCCACAGCGTCGCAAACGCACCGCAAGTCGCAACAGGCGAAGTTTTGCTTTGATATGCGACATTATTGTATTGAAGTGTTTTACCCGATTTGCGTAAAAGGATTGACAGGTAAGGTGTCCCTTGTCCTAACTCTTGATTGCGAGCAGGTGAATTCCAGCGAAGAGGAGCATCAATTTTACTGCCGTAAGAGCAAAAGAAGCATATTGTATCTTTGCCGTTGTTGATGTACCGGTTTATAACGACCCAGTGACCGTTGTTAAAAGCGTGTTCGTATAACAAGAAAAAATATGATTTTGGCGAAGGCAAAAGTTCTTCAATATTCTCTACATCGGCAAGTTCGCTATATTTCAATATCTTCGCATTTGGTAGATATTTGCGAATATTATTATCTCCCATAGGAGTTTCACTAACTTTTTTTACTTCTGCGTTTTGTTCGCCAGCGACTTTTTGAATGATTTTCTTCGCAATCCGCACTTCTCGTGCCTCTTCTTCGTCGGTCTGTGCGAGGCGACCCCCTTGCTTCGCGACGAACGGTTTTAGATTTTTTTCACCACGGATTTCCTGTTTTTCGCGAACTTGAAGACGCAAGTTTTCGGGGTCTATCTCGCTGGCGGTTAGGGGTGTATCTTTACTTACCCTTTTGGTCGGGCGATAAACAGGATAATCCTGATTGCCGACATCTTTCCACTCCTCCTTGAACCAACGGGCAAGAGGTCTGCCATTATTGTCCTTGAACTTACCGCCGAGTTCCTTGTATCGTTTCACGACTGCTCCGCTACGATATGCCGACGGTTTTTTATAACGAGGATATACTTCCGCTTTTGCTTGTTCGTAAAGTTTCTTGTTAAGGGGTACTGCCCCTCCGCTGTATCCATTTCCGTCTAATGGTGGAGCATTTCCTAACCAAAAAGGGTCATTAGGGGGGGGCAACCAAGCAGGAGGAGGGGGTAAAGGGCGTTGGTTGGGATGGTGACGATAAAATGCTTCTTGTATTTCTCGTCGGCGTTTTAGGTCTGCGTCTTCTTGTTTTTCTCCACCTCTTTTACCTCCTTCGCCAGCACAAATTTTACACGCCTCTTTGCGTTTTCTTTCTTCCTCTTTTTGTTCGGGTGTTTTAAAAAAATCGCTGACCGTATCGCCTACCAAGTTCGCACCCTCTTTTACCGCTCCACTTATTAATTCACCCCAGTCAAAACCGCCATCTTTTCTACTACCGTCCCACAATATATTTATTGCGAGCGAGTTCGGCGAATATCGGTCTTTCGCCCAGTCGCCTTTGATTTTTCTCGCCCTTGCGAGATATTGTTTTCGTTTCTTTTCGGCAATTGCTGGAAAATGTTGCTTATAAATAATGAAGTCGTTGTTCGTAATACTACCAAATTTCACACCCCGTAATACTAATTTATGCTTACCGTCATCTGCGAGTTTCAAAGAAGAGGCATCTTTATATCCCGCTTTTTTCGCAAATGCTTTCGCTTGTTTCAAATATTCGGGTTCGCCTGTTGCTTCTTCAACATCAAACTTATCCTCTGCTTGCTTTACAATCGCCTCTGCGTCCTCTTTTGAACCTTGGTCTATTGCGTCGTCATCCTCGCCCTCAATCTTTACGCCTCCAACTCCGTTAGACGCGAATAATCTATAAAAATCGTTGTCATCAAAACCTCCTATCATTCCACCTTTCAAATCTGTCTCGTCTGTATTCGCATACAACGCCTTCAACTGTGCTTTTGCTCGTGCTAAAGATAAGGGGTCGTTGCTATGCGAACGGTCAGTACCCTTGGTAAAAACCTTCCAACCCTTTTGAACTTTACGGATTTCATACGGCATTTTCTTCGTTATATACTTTAACGAGATTTTTTTTAGGAGCAAATAATCCTGTCTTCGGTCGTTCTATTAAATACATTCCGTATTCACCTTTCGGTTCTTCTCGCTCTTCTATAGGTAAGCGTTTCCAGTCAATATCTTTGAACGGCAAAAAATTAACGGAGTGATGAATTCGTCCAAAGCGAGTAATCAAATGTGTAATATCTGGATGTTGTTCTAATAAACTCTGTGCTTTCAAAAGTGCGTAATCCTCAACGCTATAAATAGAACTTGTATTGCCTCCTTTGCTCCACATCGTCGTTTCTTTATTCGCTGGGAATACATTAAATAATGCCGTGCCTAATCCTGCTTTGAGAACACGGCAAGATAAATCAACATCTTCGTTATATTTGCCTCGCCACATTTCGTCCCATCCACAAAGAGACGGTAAATCATTTGACAAAAGAATAGACGAATAAATGCGTGTATTTTTGATAATTGGACCAAGACGAGTATTTGTCGGGATGACAAACATTCTATAATTATGACCCGCCATTTTGATATTTTGATAAGTGTCTATATAATCTTCAATAAACCGAAAAACAAATGACCCCTTTGCGATTACGCGTTCGCTACGAAACATTCGTTCATAATGACTGATATTATCGTCCAAAATCCAATGGCGTCTATGTCCTTCTGCTGTGCTATGTCTCCAAACAAAATTGCGAGCAGGGATGCCTCCTTGCCCTTTATTCAAGTATTCATCAGGTAAAATGAGGATGTTGCTCGGGTCAATTCCCGATGCGATATATTGTTCTCGTTCTTGAGGTTCTATCACAATACGGTAAGGTATATTCGCCCATTCTAAATATCGGGTGGTCTGCCTTTTCTCCCACCTGCCTTTGCTTATAATATAAATTGGATACTTCGGCGGTGGATTATCATTTGTCGTCCAAACACTATTATCCCAGTTTTGAGAATATTCATCAGGGCGTTTTGGATAAATAATACCTCTTGTTCGTTCTGTTATTTTCTGTGGTGCGAGGATTTGGTTGATGATTTTTAAGCGTCCGGATGTGCGGGCAACTTGAACTTCTATAAGCGGTTGCGTCCGTAATTCTTGTCGTATCTCCCATCTCGGCATCGTTTCATCCCAGCATAAATCTTCTGCGTATCCTTTTTTTATAGGAGGCAGTAATTTCCCTAAAAGGTCTTCGGGGATTATTGCTTCGGGGAATTGTGTTTTAATCAAGGCAACAATTCCGTTCAGTTGCTCTTGTGTGAGTGTGCGAATAGACAGTAATTTACCGTCCTTGTCTATGATGATTTTATTAGGCATATCGTATAAATCGCAGATTTATATAATAGTATATGGATAATAATTTAAGTAGTTCCAACGGACTATTTCGTATAAATGTAATCCTTCTGTTGTTCTGTGCTATGTCCCATTTTGATTGCGTCCTCCTTTTGTTCTTCACTTACCTTGCCGTATTTGTCTGTCAGGTAAGCGTGCCTTAATTTGCTTGACCCTGTGCCTTTACCTAACGCCGAGTTCAATATGCGTGTGATTGCGTTAAGTTGTGAAACAGGTTCGCCATCCGCATACACTAAAAATTTGACAACGGACATATCTTTCGGCATCTTACCATTTTTCAAAAGGGGATGATGCTTAAAGTAGATTGACAATACTTTCCGTAGTTCAGCATCAACAGGTTCGGTGTGCGTACCATATGTTTTATCTGTTTTGTATTTATGAAAAATGAATTCTTGGGGGTCTTTGAGGGTAATATAATTTCTATCTGCTGACAGTTCGGGGCGGTTCTTTTCAATAATGTAAGCGTTTAGATAATCGCCGTTGCGACGAGGTGCTTGAAGTGTATAGAGTGAAACGACGACATAGCGAAGCAAGGTCTCATATTGCGTCGGCGTCAATTGCTTCGCATCGGCAAATGAGGCAACCTGATTACCAAGCGTATTTCTCTTTTCAGTAATTTCATCCCATTTCGGCAAGGTCTCGGGGTCGTGCTTAATCTCCTTCACCTCCTTATTTTTTGAGAGCATAATGTCGTAGTATTTTGAATAAAGTTTTTTATGCTTTGGACCTTCGCCACCGATATTCAAAGCACTCACAACAGCAATATAAAAATTGCGTTGGGTTGTCGGTGCGTATTCTTTCAATTTTTCGGCGATGACTTCCGGTTTATCAAGAAACTTGAAGTTCTGTAGCGGTTGTCCGTCGTTCAATCTTCGCAGATTAGAAAAATAGAGTTTTTGCGACGATGCGGATATTGCGTTGTCTGTAAATCTCTCGGCGAGCGTTTTCTCAAAGGGCGTAGATGTCATACTTCGTAAATGTTATATATAATGATTATATAATATTTAAGATGATTTTTCCTAAAATAATCTATTTCATTTTGATTTCATCTTGCGATATACTCGCCAGCGAGTATCGCCGAGAGATTTGACTTAATCACATTCTCCGCCATATTCAATAACTTCTTCATCACTCAACGAATGAGTGCTTGCCTGACTTGCGTCTGCGTCGTAGGCATAGTAATACAGCGACTTATAACCATCAATCGTCTTAACTGATATATCGTTAAAACGAACAGCGTTCATCATCGCTCTTGCGTCAAGACGACTGTCTGTGTCTGTATTGTAAGCACGCAACACAAAACTCGTCTTGTGCGTGTGCGTCTGTCGCCATACATCTTTTTCTTCTTTTGTCATTTTTTCAGGCATAGACACCTTCGTAAAGTTCTTTTCAAACCATACTTTAAACAGATTATTCTCTTCAACATACTCATCAACAGCATCGCGACTGTATTGAGGCATCTCAATCGTAGTAATGTCTTTGAACTGAAAAGCAGTACCGATTAGTGTAAGCATAAAGGTCTTGATGAACTCCTTGTCATCCTTCAAGTCCTTCAGGCGAGTATCAAGCAATTTCTCATTTTTATTAAGAGGATTTGGGTTTGCTTTGAACTCGCTCAAGAAGGGGTGAATACTCAATCGTCGTAAAATACCTTTGTCAAGTTTCTTGATGTCAGGTTTGTTATTACACGACAAGAAGGTAGTGAATAAGGGGTCAAATTCCTTGTTGTTCTTGTGTAGCAACCTTGCCGATATTCTATCTCTGCCTGTAATCATTTTTACAAAATCAACATTCAAATTAGAAGATTTTTCATCTGCGTTCGGTTCGCTGACAAGCACTATCCTCACACCTTCGCACATCGCAAGACACGAGTTCGCGACACCGCCCTTATACACAGTCGTCAAGAAGGTCTGTTCTGCGTTCAATACATATTGTCCTCCTCCTGTCGTCAGGTAAGAGCATACAATACCTTTGCCGTTGCCTCCTGTGCCTGTGAATAGATACAACATCTCAAATCGGTTCGTGAATAGTGCTAAACTCAAGCATTTCAAGAAATAATCCTTTTGCGAAACATTAGGAAATATGTCATTCATTATTTTTTCAAGGAGTTTTGCCTTTTCAGGATTGATTTTCGCATCACCGATGTCATAACCGCACGATTTACTGATATAATCATCAGGTCGCATCTTGCGAAACTCGTTCGTCGTGTAGTCATACACCTTGTCGTTGAATGCGAGGAGGTTCGTGTTCGCATCAATCTTCGCATCAAAATCAGGCACGCAACAAAGGTCTTTCAAGTAAGCGATAATCGCCTTCGTGTGTCTGCTGTTGCCTATATTGCGATACAGGTCAAATAACGCTTGACTTCTTTCTTTTGACTTTTTCTCTTCAGGATTTAGATTTTTACGCTGGTCTTCAAATATCTCACGCAAGGTAGAAGTGATACACATATCTATACTCGCAGGAGGACACTTGTCAAGTTCGTTGTAGTAGCGATTGTTGTTGTCAATCTCCCACCAATACGATTTTTTACTGTAAAAGTAACGATTCGGTTTTGCGTTGTAAAACAGTATCGCAAAATCAACATCAGCGAACCCTCTATCAAGAATGTTGTAGAAGTCGTTGCGTGATTGACACAGTTCATTAAATAACAAGCGATTATCTTGCTTTAACCAGAACCATAATGTAGCAATCTTCAATTTGCCTTGCTTGACTATCCTGTCATAAGTCGCCTTGTTGTCATTTTTGTTGTATCCTGCCTTTGTCGCACAAATGTCGTCATATAACTTGTAATCTATGCCTTCTTCTTTGATAATACAAGTCATCTTGAACCAGTCCTCGTAGGTCGTGTATCTTGTATCACTCAATCCTTTCAGTAGAGCAATAATCGTTTCACGCTGTTCGTTGTTGCTTACAGCACTTGCGACAGCAACAGGAGCAGGAGCAGGAGCAGGCGACGCAGGAGCAGGCACACGCACAGGCACAGGCATAGGAGCAGGAGCAGGCACAGCAGGCGTTCTTGCGAGTGTATCCTTTGAAATGAACTGAATGAGGTTGTCTTCAAGCGTGCCTTTCACAATACGAGAAACCCGTTCTTTTTGTTGAGGTATTTTGAATGCGTTAGGACACCTCACCTTGCCATTCTTGCGATATACTGCTGTATCAAGATGTAATTTTCCTTCAATTTTTTTTGCCGACACCTGAATTACACCTTCAAGGAGTTCGTTCAGTTTCGGTAAAATCTGTGTAATCGCATATTCGCGACACGCCTTACAACTTTCTATCTTTTTGTCAAATATCAAAGTGAAACTGATTTTGTGTGTTATTTTCTTTTCATTCGTCGCCTTATCAATACTCAACGCTTCGTAGTGCGACGCATTTCGCACACCTATCAGGTCTTCAAGTTCATACTGTTTCATCACTTCTTCACACGCACAGAACCTCTCTTCAATATCAGCAATCAACTTGTCAAATTGCGAACGAGGCATCTCTTTTGCTGTTTCGCCATCAATATCAATAAAGGGGCGAATAGGTGTATTGTCAAGCAACACCTCATAATATTCAGTCGGCGACATCAATTCTTCTAAAGTCACATCTTCATACAGAGCAACAGTATCAATATTCGTGTAAAGTCCTTGAATGACTTTCACAGTAGGAGCAGAAGCGACAGACATATAAGTAGGTTTTATACTTATAGTAGAGATTATTTCTTTAAGTAGTTTTTATGTAAATAATCTAAATCAATTTTTTTTCAATTTATATTTTTAATGCCTAAATATTTTAGTATTAGTCATTAAAATCCGTCATTCATCGCCGACAACCGAACAACAGGAGGGGGTGGCAGAAGTAGGGGGTAATTTCCCCAATTCTTCTAAAGAGAATAATTTGTCTAAAGTTTTGATGGTATCCGTTAGTTGCTTTTGTCGGTTCTTTTCTTCAACCGCCCGAAGATGATGAACCCCTTTGTTATGATGATATTTATTAAAGTAGGTGTATTTACCAAAGCAAATCGGGCAAGTAATAGAACCGAGTTCTTGCTTCTTCGCATAAAATCGGTCGTAGTATTGCCGTCGCTTGTATGGGTCAAGTTGAGACGGATAAATCTTTCGTTCCGCCGTCTCCGTCGTCTGTGTGCTGGTTTCCATCCTTTTCTTTAAGTATAGAAATAACTTTAAGTTGTTTTCGCAGTATTTTATTATATAGAGAAAATATAAGTATTAAAATGACTTACAGAAGTCGGGAAGAAGGACAATTTTAAGTGAGGATGAGTGTGCCAAGTGAGGATAAAAACCTATTTTTTGAAAAACGCTATAGAAAAACGCCCTTTCGCGAAAAAAACGGTTTTTTGCCTCACTTAAAATGTTTATCCTCACTTAATTTTGCCGAAGGCGAAACCGACTAATCAACGCTATTTTTTTGAAAACCAAACCATTCGTAATGACATTTTCTCCCTGTCTTGATATTCTCCCAGCAAGTAGGACAGACGACAGTTTCGTCGGTAGGGGCAAACGCCTTACCGAACGGTTTCAGCGTCTCCTCGCAGTTGTCGCAATATTTCTGCCTTTGTAATTTTTGTAGTTTTTTATTGGTTATTCTTGATGAAACGAAACCTATGAGTTGAACGAACGACATATCGCTTTTTGTGCTGTATCTATTGATAATCAACAAAGGAGTATAATCATTTCAATTTTTTTTATATTAGTATTTTAAATATGCCGAAAACCGAAATCGCTTATGTGCCTGAACTTGAAACCTTGTTGAAACACCAAGGAGAACAAGCAGAGAGTTATAGTATTTTACATAACCTCGCTTATGAGAAATACCAATTTAGAAGCAATATCATCAATATCCCTGTAATTGTATTGTCGTCGGTGATTGGATTGCTTACAGGTATGAATATCCAAAATGACGATATGTTTATTATTTTGAGTACCGGTTCTATTTTTGTAAGTGTTATTAAGAGTATTGACAGTTATTTTCAATTACAAAAGAGGGCGGAAGGACACCGTATCTGTTCGCTTCAATTTTCACAAATCTTCAAGAAAATCCAAATAGAGTTGTCGCTTCATAAAGATATGCGAAGCAATCCAAAGGATATGCTTGCGTTGATAAAGACCGATTTAAAGAACTTATTTGATATTGCCCCTTTGCTTGACGAGGATATTATAGCGAAATATAAGGGGAAATATAAAACCGAAGTGAAAGACGGACCAAGTATCCCGAGTGTCTGTAATGGACTAACTTCTATTGTTGTCGCAGGAAGCGATTATGACCCATATAAAACGCAGAAGATTTACTATGACCCTGATATAGACAATCCTGCTTTGAACCCGCCGAAAGAGGACGGTGTTATTATGTCGGTGAAACCCCTTGGTAGTAATGAATGGGAAAATATACGCGTAAGCGATGCGGTAGATGTCGTGGAAGTACCCGACACCGCTGGGGCGGGGAGCGGTGGAGTATCCGTCTAATCGCTGTCATCACCACCCGCACCAACAAACCACATACTTTTTTCAGTCATACATATTTGCGGATAATTCTTGAAAATACAACACCAACGAGACGGCAATCTTTTAATACCAGCAATCTCTTCTTTACTTAAACCAATATACTCTTGAAGGAGGTAATTTACACCCCTAACAGAACCGGAATGTGGAAAATAAACGACAATATGACTTTCATTTAAAATGCGTCGTGTTTCTCCTTTATTCGTAGGAAGATGGTTCGTATTAATACAAGTTGTTTTGGTATGTCGCCCCGTTTCAAGAATAGAGTTCAATATTTTATATACTGCTTCTCGGTGCTTTTTATCGCTGATGACATCAATATCATCAAATACGCAACAAGAGTTCTTTACATCGTCAATCTCAAGAGGGTCAGCAATCAAATTTGGACCAATTTTGATGCGTTTCACACCGTCAATTTTATCAAGAGTTTCATCTTCTTTTAGGGCGGAAAAAATGTAAATTGGATTTTTTGGATATTTTTTCTTGTATTGCTCCAAATAACCAGCAGTAAAAGTTGTTTTACCTGAACCTGACGGTCCCGTAATATATAAAATATCACGCTCCTTCTTGCTGTCAGGAACAACTTGGAATTTTGCGTCTTCAGGCAAAGTTATATTACAGAATGTTTTATCGGTTTGCGGATTTACCTCGCCGTGTGGTGCGACGCTGATTACTCTCTTGTCTAATTTACCACCCATAATTTTAGCAAGAGGTCGCCCAATATTCGCAACATTAAATTCGTTCATATCCTCGTATTTGGTATAATATACGATGATATAAAATAATCCGCAAGTTCGCGAACGCTCCTTATCTTAAGGAGAAATGTTACGGCAATACAGATTTGTTTTGAGCGACCCAAGATTTCGCTCGTTTGTTAATATCACTATCAAGTGCTTTGATTGCCTTATCAATTTCATTCTCGGTTCGTAAAGGTCGCCCAATCGTATTGCTTACATCTTGAAGATTTACACGAACTTTCTCACCAAGATTTTTACCGCTTACATCATTCTCTAAAATCAATTTTACTGCTTTTAAATTACTGGATAATGAATAGAGTTTGCCTGCTTCGCTATTAAAAAGGGAAGAGAGTTTTACCATATTTTCTTTATCCCCCTCTAAACGATATACACTAAATAAGCGTTTCAAAGATTTATAAATGTTGCCGATGGATTTATAATGCTTGTAATCTTCACTAATCGTTTGAATGAGGACTTCATCGGGCGGGACATCCTGAAAAGCGTAGATGATGGATAATTCAGTAAGTTTGCTTGTTGCCCGAATAAAAATGACGGCGTCAATTTTTATATAATCAATCGTTTTGATTGCCTTATCCACCTTGTCGCAATTCAAGGGTGTAATGTCGGCAGGAAAAAACTTTTCTTTACTGCCATCTTTGTTTTGGATTTTTAGTTCAACGAACCATATATCGTCCATTTCAGTTATAGATTTTAGAATGCGTCGCAGTTCAGCACATATTTTTTCAGCGGATAATTTTCTGTTTGTAATCGGCGACAAGAGGTCGTAATCACTAAAATATTGTTGGGTTTTGAATGAACTCGTACCGAGTTGGACGACTGGCGAATTATCCAGTTTTAAAACATTAACGAACTTGCGGATTTCTTCGTCTATGCCTTGTTTTGTTTCAGCAATATCCATTTCTATTATATAAATGTAGAAAAAAAAAGTGTTAGTAGAACACACACACACAATACCTTTTTATTGAGTAAATCCTAATGTCGTCATCAGTCCTTTAGGAAACGCGTCATAGTTGCTTTCAGCGAAGAAGATGCGTTCTATGTGAGTTTGAAGGTCAGCACGCGTCATCACTTCGTTCGCCTTGCCGATGCGTATGAGTTCATCTCTGCTGTTGCGAAGAACAAGAGGCACTTCGTTTGTGTTCTTGACGCGTTCAACGACATAGATGCCTTGTAATGACAAGTGCGACAGGAAGACACTTCGTCTGTTTTCGCTTCTGTAACCTTCTCCATCAACGAGTTCGTGCGACGCGAGGTCAAAGATGGCGTAGAACTTTTGTCTTGCCTCAAATGTCTCTTGCTGATATTCGGGGCGAACTTCGCTGACATCGGCATAGTGAAAACGACACTCACGAACGATGACTTCGTATTCAATCTTTGCCTTCTTGTAGTTCTTGAAGTTCTTGACAAAGTGAGGCAAGATGCGTTCAGCGTTCGCGAAGAACAGTTTGTAGGCGGTGTTTTCTTTCAATTGAACTGCCTTGTTGCTGTCTTGCTTCTTCTCGCCCTTGCCTTGCTCGCTTCGCCTTGCGACGATGACGCTTGTCTTGAATGTGTCGGCGATTGCGTGATGAATGCGTTGCTGATTTCTTGACTTTCGCATCGCCAACTTTTGCCTTTCTTCGCTGATGATTTCTTGTCTTTTCTTTTCATCTTCTTCTTTGATTTTGCTTTCATCAACGACGAGGGTAAGAACACGCAACGCCTTTTCAAGTGTGCTTCTCGCCTCCTCATCGCCCTCCTCACGCACAGTTTCAATTCTGTTTTCAAGAACTCGCCCCTCCTTCTCCATTTGAATAGGGCGAGTAGGTTCTCTTACCTTTTCAATCTTCTCCTTCTTCTCCTTCTTCTCCTTCTCCTCGCTGACGCTCTCCTCGCTCACACCGATAAAGGCAAGCATCTCTTTTCTTTCTTTGTTTGCTTTGCGAGTTGCGTTTGCTTTTTCGGTGATGAGGCGACGACGCTCACGCTTGAGTTCGTTCTCCTGAACCTCAATCATCGTGAGTTCAATCAACTCCTCAACGAGTTCGCGAACTTCTTGTTGCTCGGCGGGCGAGCAAATCGGGCGATGAGGAATAACCTTCTCCTTCTTGACAATCTTAAGATTGTTGCGTTTGACGACTTTGACTGCTTGCGACATATTGACTTGACTTTGCTTGATTGCTGATGTAGATAAAGATTGAAAAACGATTTCAATTTTTTTTGGATTGCTATATATCCATCATTATCATACTTTTTTTTCAATTTATCTTTTTTTCATTAAAAAATAAGCAACTATTTTATGATAAAATTGAAATACATAGAAAATGAAAAAAATTGAAATCATTTTTCAATCTCTCGCAAGATGACAGCAAGCAACAACAAGCAAAGAACGAAATGAATACGACGAACAACACAGG
>Ga0315900_10002445_pt1 | contig 28341 bp, 22 predicted proteins | sample LakEriMetagenome_FD_203521 | JGI IMG/M metagenome (GOLD analysis project Ga0315900, IMG submission 203521) | Freshwater fungal communities from buoy surface, Lake Erie, Ohio, United States - Buoy 12 MA114 | ecosystem: Environmental > Aquatic > Freshwater > Lake > Lake biofilm | place: USA: Lake...
CCCGAGACTCAAAAAGCCTTCGTGCAGCAGATGAAGTTCCCCAAACACACGCTTCACACCATCACCAGCGCGACGACCTTCCTCGCCGAACTCAAAAAAGTCCACTCGCAAGGCTATGCCCTCGACCGCGGCGAAGAGAGCGAAACCTTCGCCTGCGTCGCCGCCCCCGTCTTCGACCATCGCGGCCAACCCGTCGCCTCCCTCTGGATCAGCGGCCCGTCGGATCGCGTCACGCCAGCCAGCCTCGACAAGCTCGGAGCGAAGGTGAAGAAGTTTGCTGAGCAGCTTTCACAACGGCTCGGATAAAGAGGCTGCGGCTTCAGCCGCATTCCGGGAAGATTCGGCTCAAGCCGAAAACTTTTTCAATCCTCCGGCTCCTTCTGGATGAGCTTCGTGCCAGGCGGCAAGGGGCCTTCGCGGACGGAGACTCCGTTGGAGGTCTTCTTCGCGCCGGGATCAATCGCGAATTCGACAGATGCTTCATTGACGATATCAGAGAAGAGCTCAGACAAAGCATGAGCATCGTCTGTGAGCACCGCACCGAGGTATCGCTCGGCTTGGCTTTCCGTGTTGACGATGTCGGCGAGGTTGAGATGGACCCCGGATTCGGGGCCCGGCTTTAATCCTTTCATCTGCATGGCGAACTGGGCGGCCTCGCTGAGTCCTTTAAACTCATCTGGGTTCTGCGCCATTGTCGCCATCAGCATTGCCATCCTCCCTGAATGGGCGGGATCGAGAGCCAGTTCGCGCATTGTCTTGCCCGGATGCTGGGCCATATGCTCATCCACGGCCTTGCGGGCAGCGGAGAACTTGTCGCTATCTTTGCCAAAGAGCTGCTCAAACATCTCCTCATCGCTAAACTTGGGCATGGCTCGTTTGGGGGATGGCTTGGGCTTGGCTGCCTCAACAACGGGTGCGGGAGCAGGTGGGATCGGCTGGCGCAGCAGGAAGTAGGAGCCGGCCGCAATGACGGCGCTGCCGATGAGTATTTTCGTAGTCGTGGTCATGGTGAGAAGTGTGATTGATGAGAGTATGGAATATGAAGCGGTGGCCGTGGCAGGTAGGCCCACGCCGCTGATCGACAGCTTGCCCAAGCTAGCGGTCAGCGTTGCGGGCATCGCGTGCGCTGGCTGAGCGGCGAACACGGCCGCGAGGCCTGCACTTGCAATCACGCCACGAGAGCGCAGCGCCTCGCGCATGGCGGTGATCGCGCGCTCGATGGCCCGGGAGACCGTGGCTTGGTTCTTGCCGAGATGTCGCGCGATCTCCGCCTGCGTGCGACCTTCCAAAAAGTAGAGCACGAGCACCTCACGCAGCTCCTGCGGCAGTTCGTTGAGCGCTTCATCGACATGCGGCTCGATTTCCGGCCACGCCGCCTCGCGATCCGTGTGCCACGACTCCGCCATAGCTTCCTCCGCCTGTCGTCGTGTGCGCTCTCGGCGCACGGCTTGACATGCCTGAAGCCATGCCACGCGATGCAGCCATGCCCCAACAGATTGCTTGATGCTGCCACTCTTCCGCGCCAGCTCGAGAAATGTCTCCTGGGCGACATCCTCCGCTACGTCGGCGTTTTGGGTGACACGCAACGCGGTGGCATGAACCATGGCCCCGTGTGCATGCACCAGCTCACGAAAGGCGTGAGCATCGCCGTGGCTGGCGTAGCGCTGGAGCGTCTGGAGGTCGGTGAGCATGGGTTCTCATAAGAGTGGCACGAGCGACTCGGTTTATGCGCAGGACAGTAAAAAAGTGGCTGCGGCTTCAGCCGCATTCAAGGCCCCTGATTCGGCTAAAGCCTCAGCAGCTTCACTTTCCGAAACTCGATGCCTGCACCGGCATGTCGGCCCTGGAAGCCGATGCGGCCTTTCGTTGGCATCTCAGTCCAAGGCTTGCCTTGCAGCCATTTCGGCATCTCGGAGCCGTCGGGATTGAGTTTGCCATCCTTCCATCGCGTGAGGTCGATCTCGTTCACGACTTCGCCGTTGAGCACGACGATGATTTTTGGCCCTATGGCGGTGATGGTCATGCGATTCCACTCGCCGGCGGGTTTCACGGTGCTCTTCGTCGCGGGTTGGTGGCCGAAGAAGGCACCGCAGCGCCAGTTGGCGGGCTTTTCCTGCCATTGTTTGGCGCGGTCGTCGCAGATTTGGATTTCGATGCTGGCGGGCATCCAGTTCGTTTCGTCGCTGTTGTAGAGGAAGACACCGCTGTTGGCTCCGGGCTCGAACTTGAACTCGAAATCGAGGACGCAGTCGCCGTGCGTGGCCTTGGTCCAGATGTTTTGATCCTCGGTGGCGGTGAGGGTGCCTTCGCGATAGCTCCAGATGGCTCCGGGGACCTTCATGTTGGTCAAATCGTGCACGAGCAGGTCATTCCACGCGCTGGAGTCGGGATGCGTGCGAAGGGGCGGCGTGAGTTTCGCGGCGGCGGCTTTTTCGCTCGCGGGGATGTCCTCCAAAGGCTCGCCTCGGGCGAACTGGCGCACATTGCGCATGTATTCCGGCGGCACGTCGTGACCGTAGCCGCGCATGATGACGCTCTTGAAATCGACCTTCATGAGCTTGGCCTGACGTTCGAGCAGCGACGTCTGATCGAGCATCAACTGCCGGAACTCCGAGCCGACCGTCATCCCATCGTCGGCCACGAGCAGCAGGAAGCGGCTGTCTTTGATCGGCATGGCCGCAGGCATGAGCTGAAAGCCGCCCTCATGCAGCCAGAAGGCGTGAAAGTGCTGCGTGATGAACTCATCGCGACCCGCCAGCAGCACGCTGAGCGTGTGCGCACCATTCGAGTGCCCGCCGATGACGCTGCGCTCCCAATCAATGTTCGGCACCTCGGCGGCGAGCTTTTTCAGCATCGTGCGATACGCCGTGCTCACGATGGCGAGGTCTTCCATCATCACGGGCAGCGTCTTGCCCTTTGGCTGGTTCTTTTTGAAAAGCGGCACCTGCACCGCGATGAAGTCATCAGCCCCGACGATGTCGCGAGCTATCGCCCCGCCATCCTCCGGCCCACCGCTGCCGCCTTTGATGTAAACGAAGAGCGGATGCTTCGATGCTGCGGAGTAGTTCGACGGCAAGAGCGCCCCCAGCCGCGCCACCTTCGTCGTGCCCGAAACCATGCCCGCGAGCGTGTTCGGCAGCTCGGGGAAGTAGAAACTCAGCGTCGCATTCGGCGTGAGGTCGGCGGCGAAGGATGTGAGGCTGATGAGGCACAGTAGCGTGCCCAGGCGGTGACTCAGCGTTGTCATTATTTTCCCAACTCCATCAAGAATAGCCCAAAACCCTGTCCTGCCTCCATGCCGCTCTTGCCGAGGGTGAAGGCGAGGTATTTGCCATCATCACTCACGGTGGGTTCACCACCTTTGTAGCCTTTGAAGTCCGTGAAAAAGGTCAGGCGCTCGGCCTTGCCTGAGCCATCGAGCGCGAGCTTCCAGGCGTCAATGAGAGGCCAATGATTGCCGTGATGCTCCGCTCTCTCCACCAGGGTGTGCTTGCCATCGGGGAAGACAAACTCAGTTTCTTCATAGTGATCAGGAGAGCGGGAGGCATTTGCGAGCGCCCCTGTTTTCAGATCAAACACGAAGACCTCGCTGTTGGCGGTGTTGCTGATCTCGTAGGCGGTGACGGTCAGCTTTTCATCGCTTGGAGGGACGAAGTTCTGAGTCTCGATCCAGCGGTGAGGTCGGCTTTCTGGAGGAAAGTCGCTGACCTGTAGCACTTGGCGCTTGTTGGTGAGTTTTGGGACTCCGTTTTCATAGACGATCTCACCCGTGGAGATGCGATCTTGCAGGCCATGCGTCCAGGCGATGCGCAGCGCCCTCCGCGACACGGCCGGGCCTTCATCGCAGTGCTCATTCAGCGGCATCGGAGCCTTGGTGAAGCTCTTGTCCAAGACGCTCAGGTAAGACGAGCTGCGGGCCTTCTGCCGCGCATCCTTATCCATGCGGTCAAAGGTGGCCACGGGACCACTCAGCAAGATGTCGCCATTGCTGAGATAGAAGGCCCGGGTGAATCCATGATGTTTAAAGTGATCCGTGCATGGCGTGATGCGGCCTGTTTCGATCTCGTATTCATACACATCCCCAAAGACCTTGGAGAGAAACAGGATGCGTTTGCCATCATGCCGAAACTCAGGCCGCTCGCCCCATGTGGTGAGTTGGCGGATGTTGGGCGGCAGGTGATCCACGGGCGAACCCGACTGGCTTTGTGAAAAAGCACATTGGGCGAGCAAGGCGAAGACGAGGAGGCAGTGTTTCATGGCAAGAGATGAAATAGCTTGTCTATTTCTTTATCCAAAAGCCCCTTCCATGCACAACATCATTTCGATCATTTGCCTCACGTGAGATTGAGGATGGCACATTAGTTGGGTTTCACGGAATACCCTGAGGGCCATTGACGAATGCAGGCGAAAGTGGCTGCGGCTTTAGCCGCATTCAAGGCCCCTGATTCGGCTAAAGCCGAAGCCACTTGGTTTAGAGCCCCTCCGGAACCATCGCCGTGTTTTCGTAGAGGATGACACCGCCGCGTTTCACGATCTCGCGTTGCACAGACTTCACATCCACGGCACGAACGGTCGTGCCGCTTCTTTGCGCTTTCATCGCGGCGATGCCGCAGGCTTCTCCGAGCGCCATGAAGACGGGCTCCATGCGCAGGGTTTGATAGCCGACATGGCTGGCGCTGCACGCGACGGGCACCAGCAGACCCTCCACACACTTCGGCACCAAGATGCGATACGGGAGCTGAAAAGGATCGTGGGAGATGAAGAAGTAACCCGGGCGCAGCAGCGGATAGGCGGGGTCGAATTTTCGCACGGCGTGGGAGTCGAACTCAAACTCGGTGACGGCGATTCCATCGGCGAAACGGGCGGGCAGGCCGGTCTCGAAGACGGGTTTGGCGTCGTTTTGCGTTAGCGTGTATTCGCCCCAGATGCGGCGACCCTGGCGGACATAGATGTGGTGCCGACGGTGGCGATGATCGGTGAACTCATCCTTTGGAAAGCCCCACTGGCTGGCTTCATCGCGTATCGACTGCGGCACGGCGGGATCGTTTTGCAGCAGCCAGACGAGGCCTTCATTGTGGCTCCAGTAGCGGGCAAAGATGCGCTCGCGCTCGGCGGGATCGGCCTCGGGCCAGCGCCAGTTTTCCTCGGCCAGATCGAGCGACTCGGCAGGAACGCCGGTGTCGTGATGCGGATGATCGCTATTCACTTCAAACTTGCCATTCGGCATCTCGTAAAGCTGGATGACTTGATTGAATCGCGTGATCTTCCCCTCAGCGATTTGCGCCAGGACGTGCCGGTAGTCGTCGCGATCGAAAGCGCCAGGTTTCTCGACGGGCAAGGCATTCGCCTTGTCCTTCGTGAGGTGAAAGCGGAAGCAAAACGCCTGAATGCCATCGTCCGCCTCGCCAGTGGAGCCGGGCAGCGGATTGTAGTCTTTGAAGCGCACATAGATGTGGCCGGCATGAGGTTCGCCAAAAGTGGCACGGCTCTCGCGCCCGACGCGATACGGCACGCCCGCGAGTGCAGCGAGGTCGCCCTCGTAAGTGCAGTCGATGAAGGTCGCGGCCCGAAACTCGGTCTTCGTGCCCGGCTTGCTCAAATCCTCCGCCGTGATGCTGACGAGCTTCACCGTGGGTCCGAAATCCTTCGGCGCGGCTCCGTCGATTCGCTTGCCGGGTGTCGCGATTTTTTCCACGCCATCGCTGCCCACGACGCTGGCTGAGACCACGCGATGCCGCTGGAGGAGCGTGATGTTCTTCTCCGCCGCGAGCATGTCGCGGAAGGTTTTCTCGACGATGTGCGGCTCAAACATGTTGCCGCCTTTGCACACCTTCACCTGCTTCGAGTCCGCGCCGTAAGTCGTCGTGTAATGCCCCACGATGCGGCGCTTGAACTCGTTGTAGAGCCCGCCGACCGCGCCGTGCTTGCGGATGTCAGTGTTCGTCAATCCACCCGCCAAGATGCCGCCGACATGCGCGGATTCTTCGAGCACGATGATCTTCGCGCCGCTCTTCGCCGCTGCCACCGCCGCAGCGACTCCGGCGGGATTGGCCGTGACAACCACGACATCCGCCTGCTCGGCGGCAAGCACTGTGGTCAGAGTGAAGAGAAGTGTGAAGATCGTTTTCATGTGGGGTGATTGCTGGAAAGTGGCTGCGGCTTTAGCCGCATCAGGAGGAGAATGATTCGGCTACTGCGAAGCCGCGAAGCAAACCCAAAGCTACTTTAAGCATCCGTAAATGGCCCGCCGCCTCGCTTTGTGAGCTGCTCGCGGACTTTCACGCCGTCCAACGAGGCGACTTCGACTTTCGCTTTCAAGCTCATCGCAGCGGCGACACCGGCGGCTTCGCCCATGGCCATGGCGGTGACGGTCACGCGGGTGGAGGCGTGGGCACCGCGTGTGGCGCTGTGGCAGCGACCGGCCACAAGGAGATTACTGGCTTTTTGCGCCACGAGGGAGCGATACGGGATGTCGTAGGGCTCGGGCTGCACTTTCTTCGGATCAAAGTCGTTGGCGCTGCCGACGACGGTTTTGTTAGGATGAATGTCGAGATACCAGCAGCCTGTGGCGATGGCGTCATCGAAGCGGCGCGACTTCATGAGGTCGTCCTCTGTGAGGATGTGCTGACCGAGGATGCGGCGGGATTCACGCACACCGATCCACGGGTAAGCTTCGATGAAGTAGGCGTCTTTGAAGGCGGGCACGTTTTGTTTCCAAGCACGGAACATCGCGTGAGCATCCGCGCGGCCTTGCATCTCGGCGCGGGAGAGATCGGCGGCATCGGTGGGGTTCGCGGGCACGCGGACGCCGTGGATATAGACCTCGCTGCCGTGAAAGAGGAACATGATGCCGGGGCCGTAGTAGTGCGGCAGCTCGCCTGCGGCTTGCGCGGCTTTGAGCGCGTCTTTGCAGGCTTGTTTTTCGGCGGGAGAGATTGGCTTCACATTGCCAATGCGGAAATGCAGCGTGAGCGGCTGCACTTCGCTGTTTTGCTCAAAAGGAACGCCGGACCAGGCGGCCACATCAGCATCGCCGGAGCAATCAATGACGACTTTGGGCTTCACGGTCACGAGGCCGTCCTTGTTGGCGACCGTCACCGACTCGATCCGCCCGTCGTTGCTGTGGGCGTCACAAACGAAGCTGTTGAAGAGCAGCCTGAGGTTGTCCTTCTGCTCTTGGAAAAGGCGGTCGAGCAGGAGCTTGAACTCGAAGGTGTTCGGAATGGTCGGATTGTGCTTCGTCACCGTCTGGGCGTCTAGAGCGCACACACCGGACTTTGAGAGCATTTCGAGCGCGATGCCGCGCACCACAATGCGCTTCGTGTCGATGTGAGCGATGCCATCGAAATACGGCAGCCCCACGCTGGTGATGATGCCGCCAGCAAAGGGAGCTTTCTCGACCAGCAGCGTCTTCGCGCCTGAGCGGGCCGCTGCAAGTGCCGCTGCACTGCCCGCGCAGCCACCACCGCACACGAGCACGTCTGTCTCGATGACACGGCGTTCTTTGCCGCTGCTTTTCGGTTCAGCGGCGATGATCGTTGGCGCCGCGGAGGCGATGGCGGCGGTTTGGATGAAGGTGCGGCGAGTGGAGTTCATGGTGTTTTAAAGTGGTTGCGGCTTTAGCCGTATCAGGGAGCGAATGGTTCGGCTAAAGCCGAAGCCACTTTCACTGACTCAGGCTCATAGCCGAAGAAGGGGTAGTCATTCTCGGGAACAAAGGCGGCTTCAGCTTGAGCTGAAGATTCAGGCGCAGCCTGCACTATGACTGGCACAGCCACAGCGGCAGCGGCGGTGCCTTTGAGGGCGCTGAGGAGAGCCTCGCGGCGGCTGAGGGTATTGGATTCGGTGTTCATGGGATTGGGAGAGTGGTTCAGCCCTCCGGGCTGATGAGATGAGTCCAGAGGACTCAACCACATTGAAATCAGGCTTCGCTAAAGGGGCCGCCATTCTGCTTCGCGAGCGTTTCACGCACTTTCACGCCGTCGAAGGTGCCGACTTCGCTTTTCGCCTTCATCGCCAGCGCGGCGGCAGTGCCCGCAGCCTCGCCGAGGGCCATGGCGGTGGCGGTGACGCGGCTGGAGGCGCTGGCTTCGCTGCTGGCGCTGTGACAGCGACCAGCGACGAGCAGGTTGCTCACTTTTTGCGGCACGAGCGTGCGATACGAGATGTCGTAGGGCTTCGGTTGGAAGCCGGAGCCGGTGAAGGGTTTATCGACGGAGACCTCCGGCGGATGGATGTCAAGGAACCAGCAGCCCGTGGCGACGGCGTCGTCATGGCGGGTGGTCTTTTGCAGGTCTTCGAGCGTGAGCACGTTCAGCCCCACGATGCGCCGCGTGTCGCGCACGCCGATATAAGGGCCACTCATGATGTAATAGCTGTTTTCAAAACCGGGCACCTTGGCTTTCCACTCGTTGAAGATTGCCCACGCATCCTTGCGTCCCTGAATCTCCGCGCGGGTGAAATCGGCAGCGTTCGTCGCATCGGCGGGCACGCGGGTGGCGTGGACGTAGCACTCGTCCTTCGCGAAGGCGAAGATCAGCCCAGGTCCGTAGAAGTTCACGAGGCGGCCTTCCTTGTGCGCCTCGATGAGGACCTTCTTCGCGGTGGGGGTGGTCTCTTTTGTCGGCACGACATTGCCGATGCGGAAATGCAGCGTCAGCGGCATGAGCGGCTTCGACGAGATCGTCGGGCAGCCCGCCCAGTGAGCGATGTCGCCATCGCCAGTGCAATCGATGACCTGTTTCGCCTCCACGCGGGTGAGACCATCCTTGTTCGCGATGATCACCGCGGCCACGCGACCTTCCTTCACCTCCACATCGCAGGCGACGCTGTGGTAGAGCACTTTGAGCTTCTCCGATTGCTGGAGAATCAGCTCATCGGTAAGCACCTTGAAGTGCTCCACATTTGGAATCCACATGCTGCCCCAATACTTCGTGACCAGCTCCGGCGGCAGATCGTCGATCGACTTCGCCCCCGGCTTCGCGATACCCAGCCGCTGCAGCAACTCCAGCGCGATGCCTTTCACGACAAAGCGCCCGCTCGGCTTGTCGATGAGGCCATCGAAATACGGCAGCCCGACCGTCGTGATGATGCCGCCGGAGAAGCCAGCACGTTCAATCAGCAGTGTTTGCGCTCCATTTCGAGCCGAGGAAAGCGCCGCCGCGATGCCCGCGCAGCCGCCGCCGCAGACGAGGACGTCAGTTTGGATGGTTTTCATGGTGCCCGAGCATAACGAACAGGCCCCAATTCACGCCACGACAAAGACTGTGCGAAATGCGACCGGCCAGGTCACTTCGCCACGCCTTTGATGCTGAAGTCGTCGTAATGCACATCCACTGGATTCGTGGTAAGGCTGACAAGGGACTTGGTGTCATGCGCGATGCCCGCGGACTGAAAGCTGCCAACTTCCTTGCCGTCGATGGAGACGCTGATGCTATCGCCCTGCGTGGTAACGACGAGGGTATGCCACTCATTGAGGCTGATCTTCGCCGGGATGCGCTTCTGCTTGCCGGCGAGCATCTTCTTTTCGTCGTCGGTGAGCTGGTTGGCCTTCTTGCGTTCGTAGAGCCCGTTGCTGAGATCAAAGCCGCCGGTTTTGGCATCGGCGAGGTTCACGCCGGTTGGGGAAATCGTGGCCTGGCAGATGTGGCCAGCATGGGATCCTTTGTAGTTCTTGTCGTCAAACCACACGTTGAAGCTCTTCGCCTTGTCGCTGGTGAAGCGGAACTTCACGGCGACCTGCAGATCCTTCTCGCCGGTGAACTTGATGTTATCCACCGCGCTGTGGTCGGATGTTGGAGCCGTGATGCCGATGAGCATGCCATCTTTGACGACGCTGGAGCTCTTGTAGTGCCCCCAAGCCTTGCCAAAGCCCTCGGCAGAGAAATCATCGGAGAAAATGACGCGCGGAAAATCAGCAGCGAAAGCGGTGGTGGCGAGGAGGGCGGCGGAAAGGAAAGCGAGTCTCATGGGGCGTTAGGAACGCCCCGGGAGGCACAAACCTTCACCGAACTCACACCGGCCGCAGCACGCTCTTCACCACTTCTCCTTTGTGCATTTTCTCGAAGGCCTCGTGCCATTCGGTGACGGGCCAGACGCCGCCGATGATGGGTTTCACGTCGAACTGGCCGCTGCTCATGAGGGCGATGACGCGCTCCCAGATGGGCCAGTTGTGGCTGAAGCTGCCTTGCAGCGTGATGTTTTTCTGCACGAGCGGGTCGATGTTGAAGCCGAGCGGTTGCGGTCCCCAGCCGACTTTGGAAATCCATCCGGCGGGGCGTACGAGTTCGAGCGCGATCTTGAGCGTGATGCTGGCACCGGCGGCGTCGATCACGCCGTCGCAGCCGAGGCCGTCGCGTTCCATGGCCCAGGGTTTCGCGTCGCCGATGATGACTTCGCAGCCGTAGTGCTTGCGGGCGAGTTCAAGTCGATGCGCATCCTGCTGGAGGCCGACTATGGCGACTTGAGCGCCGCATTGTTTCGCCATGGCGGCGCAAAGGATGCCGATGGTTCCCGGCCCGAGCACGACTACGCGGTCACCGGGCTCGATGCGGGCGTTTTTGACGACCGCATTGTAGGCGACGCAGCAGGGCTCGGTGAGGCAGGCCTGCTCAAAGGGCACGTGATCCGGCACATGATGCAGAATGCGGCTGGGCACGCGCACATACTTCGTCATCGCGCCGTTCACGCCGTAGCCGAAGCCTTTGCGCGTGCTGTCGAGGTTGTAGAGGCCGCGACGCGTCATCGGGTTGTCTTTGGAAATGATGGCGGCGGTCTCGGAGACGACGCGGTCGCCTTCCCTCCAGCCTTCCACGTCCTTGCCGACTTCTACGATGTGTCCGCCGAACTCATGACCGAGCACGACGGGGTAATTCACCGGCCAGGAGTGATCGGAGGTCCACTGATGCAGATCGGAGCCGCAAACACCGACGTTGGCGACTTCGAGGAGCACGTCCTCGGCACCGATGGTTGGCTTTTCGATCTCACGGATTTCGACGGAGCCTTTTTCAGGCGCAAAGTTGACGACGGCGGCGGATTTCATGGTTGGAAGAGGTCGGATTATTCGAAAGCGGGAACGTCTTGAGCATGCACGGCCTCGCAGATCATGCGCAGGGAAGCTTCGAGATTGCCATCGGCGGTTTTGAAAGCATCGGCATCAATGGTAAGCGGGGCGCCGAGCACGACGAGAGGGGCACCGTATTTGGGGCACTGGATGGCTTGTTCGAGGCTGAGACCACCGACGGCCTGCACGGGCACTTTCACGGCCTGGACGACCTCGCGGAGCTTGTCGAGCGGGCTGGGCATGCGGTGGCCGGCGGCGGCGATGCCGCGGCGTTCGTCGTAGCCGATGTGATGAATGATGTAGTCGCAGCCGAGGTCTTCGAGCCATTTGGCACCGGCGACCATGTCTTCGCAGATCATGTTATCGCCCATCACCTTGCATCCGAAGTCCTTCCCGGCCTTCACGACGCATTTCACCGTCTCCGCATGCGCCCGAGCCATCACGACGACATGCGTGGCGCCCGCCTTCGCCATCATTTCAGCCTCCAGATAACCGCCATCCATCGTTTTGAGGTCGGCGACGATCGGCGTGCTCGGAAAAGCCTTCCGCAGGGCGCGGACGCCATGCAAACCTTCGGCGAGGATGAGCGGCGTGCCGGCTTCCAGCCAGTCCACCCCGGCCCGCAGGGCGAGCGCTGCGGTTTCGAGTGCTTCGTCGATGTTCGTGAGATCGAGGCTGATTTGGACGATCGGTTTCATGATTGCACAGCAAAGCAAAGCCACGCATCCTCGTCACGACAAAGATGATGCGAAATGCGACACCGCTGAAACCGCTCGACCGTCCCCGCCGCACGCGGGCGGTAATCGAGCGCTGGAAACGCGAACGGGAGCGCTGGATGGCCGCGCTGGAGCCGACGACGTTGTTCCAGCGTTTGTTCGACCACATCCCCGGCGTCTATTTCTTCGCCAAGAACCGCGACGGGCACCTCATGTTCGCCAGCGAGGGGCTGCGGCAGCGCTACTCGATGCGCGACGAGACGGAAATCCTCGGCATGACCGACTTCGACCTCAATCCAGGCAGCATGGCGCAGGCCTATGTGGATGACGACAAGCGCATCCTCGACGGCAAGGCTCGAATCGTCGAGCGCATCGAGCTGTGGTGGGACCGGCAGGGCATGCCTGACTGGTTTTTGGTGACGAAGCTGCCTCTCTACGACAAACGCCGCCGCGCGCAGGGTGTGATGGGCATCTTGCGACGGCCCGATGAGGCGGAACGTCGTCTGCCGGTGTTTCAAACCGTGGCCCAGGCCGTGGAGATCATCCGGCGCGAGTTCTCCAAGCCGCTGCTGATTGAAGACGTGGCAAAATCCTGCGGACAATCGCTGCGCCAGCTTCAGCGGCGCTTTCAAAGCGCGTTTGGCATCACGCCGCAGGAGTTTCTGATTCGCACACGTGTTTTGGAGGCGACCAAGCTGCTGGAGCAGACCGCGCTTTCCGCAAGCGAGATCGCGACTCAGTGCGGCTTTGTCGATCAAAGCAGCTTCTCCCAGCATTTCCGCAAACGCATCGGCGTTTCACCCGGCGCATACCGGAAGCGTTCAGCGGGCGACCGTTGAAGGCTTCGCGGCATCGAGCTCACCGCACAGTGCCAGCGCCTTCAACGCCTGACATGTCGCGATGTAGGTGCTGTAGTGGTAGTTCCCGCGGTAAAGCGAGTGCATCCACCAGCGGCCGGAGACGCGCTGCTCCTTTTTGAGCCAGGTCACAGCCTTCTGCAGGAGCTCGTCCTTCGCCGGAACGCCGCTTTGACGCATCAGCACGATGGCGAGCGCGGTCATGTAGGCATCGCTCTCCGGCTTTGCGGCATCGGGGAGGCCGGTGATGAGCTTTTTGACGGTGTCGCTCACCTCAAAGTGCCAGTCATCGAGCGCGGAGAAGTCACGCGTGCTCCAGCCGCCGTCGGCGTATTGTTTGGAGGAGAGCAGCTTCAGCGCGGAATCGCGTTTCTCGGCAGAAACGAGCTCCGGCATGTAAAAGGCCAGTTGCAGGCTCAAAACGCGATCCCAGTCATTTTTCGGCTCCGCGCTGCGCAGCCAGGCTTTGAGCTTTTCGACCTTCGCGATCAGTTTTTCGTCCTTGAGGCCGGAAAGCCATCCGGGGGCCGAGGTGATGGTGCGCACGGCTTGCAGTGAGAGTTCGAAGTCGGTCGTGATGTGCGGGATTTCGACCTCGCCATGGCTCACAAAGGCTCCGCTGGCCGCCTGGCGCTCAAACATGTCGCGGATCGACCTCTCGGTGTGCTCGCTCGTCTTACCGGTGAGATGCTTGTCCCACTCCGCAAGGCCTAGTGAACGCCACACAGCCGAAAACGCGCCCGGCATGTGCTTGTAACCGCTCTTCGTGGCTGTCTCCTTCACCTCTTTGATGTCCTTCGGCACGAACTCGATGAAGTCCGCCACGATTTCCTCGCTCGGCTTGCCGAGTTGCGGGATCAAGGCAGGCCGCTCGCTGAGGTAAGGCCCTGTCGTATGGCAGTTCACGCAGCTTTTCTCGCGCACCCAACACGTCGAGCCATCATCCAGATACTTCACGGCCGCCTTGACAGACTCCGGGCCAAATTTGATCACACGCGGTTCGTCCGCGCTTGGAATGCTCACCTTGATATCGCCCGATTTATATTGAAACGCAGGCTTCGGTTTCGGGGCGGGCGTGGTCGCGGCGACAAGGACCGAGGGGACAAGAAGGACACAAAGGACGAGTTTCATGCGGCTGGAATACGCCACGGAAACGGGCTCTCCTTCGTGGCTATTGATTCTTCGTCGGCTCTGACAACGCCTCGAGCGGCGTCGTGTCGATGGTGGACTCAATGCCGCGCAGGATTTTGTCCGTGAACTGCTGCCCGCGCACTTTCACCTCCGGATGACTGACGGAGCCGTGGCCGCCATCGGTGATCGGCACGAGCAGCGAGTTGACGCCGGCTTTTTGCAGCGCGGCGTGAATGACCTCCGCATGCAGGAAGGCCACGCGCTGGTCCTTCGTGCCGTGGAAGGTGATGAAGGGCGGATCATCCTTGCTCACATGCGTCAATGGGGATGCTGCCTTCGCTTCGGCAGGCTTGTCCGGTGCATTGCCGCCGAGCAGGCCGCTCACCGCGTCGTCCTTCCAGATGGGCTGGCCTTCTTTGTCAAACATGAGCGCCTGCGTGAAGTCCTCCGGGCCGCAGAGGTTCACCACGCATTGCACGCGGCTGCTGAAGCTCGTGTTCGGACCGAGATCGCCTTCCAGTTCCTTCACGTCGCCGCTGGTGCCGAGCAGCGAGGATAGGTGCCCGCCCGCCGAGCTGCCCCACACCGCGATCTTGTCCGCATCGAGTCCGAGTTCCTTCGCGTGCGCGCGGATCCAGCGGATCGCCGCCTTGCAATCGTGAGCTTGTGCGGGCCAGCGCGCTTCCTTCGTGAGACGATAGCCGACGCCCACGGCAGCATAGTCACCGGTGCGTGCGAGCTGAATGCCCAGGGAAGCATAGCCGATGCGATCGCCATTCACCCAACCGCCGCCATGGATCATCGCGATGACCGGCAGCGGCTTGTCGCTGTTCCGCTTCTTCGGGAGATACACATCCACCATCTGCTTCGGATTCTCATTGCCCGCGTAGGGCTGGTCGAGCTTCACCTCGACCTCGCTTTTCCCGGCATTGGAAAGGATGATTTGCTTCTGCGCGGACAGTTGCTGTCCGAAGGACGGTGAGGCTGCGAGCAGCAGGAATGCGATGAGATGTTTCATGTGCAGGAAAAACGTCCGCTCACCGGGCATTCTTCAGCCGCTCCCAGGCCATCTCAGCCCAGAAGAACTGCGAGTAATAGAGCTTCGCGTAGTCGTAATGCGCGATGACCCTCTCCACGTCGGATGCATGCTGCTCCAACACAGCGGCATCGGGACAGAGGGTGACGATCCAGGCGGCGGCGGTGGGTTCACGGACAAATGCGGTCTCCTTGGCACGACGCGGCGCCACTTTGAGGAAGCTTTTCAACTGTGTCAGGGCGAGGTTTTGCGCCTCGTGCTCGGTGGTCTGCGGCTTCCATTCCTTGTTCATCACGCGCCAGTCCATCTCGAAGCGGCTCGTGTCAGCGTTGTCGAATTGCTGCGCCAATGAAAGGCTCTCCGCGGCCAGTTTGGCGCTCGCGACAAGGCCCTTGGCGAAGTCCGTCTTGAAATCCGCATTCGTCTCCAGCTCCCACAGGCCGCGCAAGCCGCCCACTGCTGCGCATGAGGTCCAGTTGTGCCGTTTAGAGTACCAAAAGACCATGCCTCCCGCGCACAGCTCGCGCTTGCTTTGGTTCTTCTCGCCGCCGCGCTTCTCCAGCTCTGCCAGATACATCGCGCGCCACTTTTCATCGTCGGTGACGCGATGCAGCATCTTCATGGTGAAAAGCATCCGGGCCGCCTCCTCAAAGTGGAAGCCGTTGAAGCTGCCTCGCGTTTTGAAAGGCTCCTCGGCTGGCATTTTCCACCCGAGGCGCACGATCTCCTCCGCCGTCTCAACGAGGTGCTTCACGATCCGTGCCTTCTCTTCCTGCGTGGCAAGCTCCGACTCCCAGTAGCGCCACAGGCCGAGGAACCAAGGCATCGTCTGGTCATTCGAGCCCATCGGATAATGCGACTTGCCATCCGTGCTCACGCCACGACCGACGAAGCCCTTCACATCGCTGATCGAGTTGAGTAAAAGAAGGCCTTCCATCAGCTTGCGGGCCTTGATGCCATCTTCCGCCGATTTCGTGCGCTTCCAGCGGTTCACCGCCGCGTCCATGTAAAGCCCGTTGAACATCGCCCCGTTCTCGATCGGCGCCCACCAGCCCAGCGCGTTGGGTTTACCCGCCTTGCACTCCTCCGGTGTGGGCAGCGAAACCTTGCCGCCCATGTCGGCGAAGTCGATCATGATGCCGTGTTTATCAATGAAGCGACGCCAGATCTCGGCATGGACTTGCTCGGCAGTCTTGGAGGCATCGGCGGCGATGGTTTGGAGCGCAGAGATGGGGAAAGCGCAGAGGAAGATGAATGAGAGGCGGGTCATGATGCTGAGCAGCTTCGATTGGCCATTGGCTTTTGAAAGGATAAATGGGGGAAATTGCCACCCAAAAGGTGCGGGGCATGGGCGAGCACTCCCAGATCGGTTTGCTGGCGCTGGAGTTGTGCGGCTCCATTCAGTCAATGACCCCGGCAGGTTTTGATTGAATCGTACTATGTTTAGATGCCCTTCTCCGAGCTTCATCGAGATTCGTGCAATTTGTTCAATCCGCGATTTCATCACATTTCTGCAAGCCTGCCGCCAAAATCAGGAGCGTGCAGTTTTGGAGGTGTGATGTCGCTGATCCCATCTTGTTGGAGACATCGTCCGGCGGCCAACAACATATCTTTGGAAAGCCTCGAACAAGCGGGTCTGCCGAACTTTGTCGTTAAGACGCCGGAGGCTGATCCATTCGGCTTTTGCAAGCGACGATCCTGCTTTTGTATCCAATTTCCACAGGACCAACAGCACAGAAAAATGCGGGGTAAATCGTCCTCTTTTCCATCACACCTGACATCACGCTTGTCGTCGTCCCGTAGTTCCTGATACAAAACCGATCTCATCATGCGCCCGCTTCTCTTTCTCCCGCTTTGTCTGCTCACGACGCATCTCCTCGCCCAAGGCAAAGAACTCACCGGCACCTACCTGCCCACAACCAACGAATGCCCCACGCCAGAGCAGGCGCGGGCGAAAATGACCGTGCCGGAAGGTTACGAGGTCCGCTGCTTCGCGCATGAGCCGATGGTGCAAAATCCCGTCGCCATGACCTGGGATCATCGCGGTCGTTTGTGGGTCGTGGAAGCCTACGAATACCCGAACGGCTCCCCACACCCCGCTCCCTTCGGTGGCGAGGCCAAAGACGACCAATACCACCCGGTGCCTGCGATCTGCCTGCCCAAATCAGAAATCAAAAATCAGAAATCAGAAATCCCCCGCGACCGCGTCATCATCCTCGAAGACACCGACAACGACGGCGCAGCCGACAAGCGCACCGTCTTCGTGCAGGGCCTCAATCTCGCCTCCGCCATCCTCTGCGGCGATGACGGCATCTACATCGGCCAGCAGCCGCATTTGATCCACTTCCGCGATGCCGATGGCGATGACAAACCGGACGCGTGGCGTGTTGTGCTCACTGGTTTTGGCCGCGAGGACACGCACGAGCTCGTCAACAGCTTCACCTGGGGCCCCGACGGCTGTCTTTACATGACCCACGGCGTCTTCACGAACAGCAAAGTCCGCCGCCCCGGCCAGCCGGAGAGCCAGGGCTTCAAGTTTGATGCGGGGATTGGGCGCGCGAGGCCGATGCGAAGTGATGCGGGCACTCTTGCCCGCAAAGAAGGGCAGGCAGGAGTGCCTGCCTCACCCTCCTGGGAATTCGAAGTCTTCGCTGATGGCACCAGCAATCCCTGGGGCTGCGATTACGACGCGGCGGGGAACTTCTTCGTCAGCGCGTGCGTCATCGATCATTTCTTCCACATGGCTCCCGGCGGCATCTACGTGCGCCAGGGCGGTGCGCCGGAGAATCCGTATGCCTACGAGCAGCTTCCCAGCATCGTGAAGCACAAACATTTCCGCGCCGCGTATGCCGGCGTGCAGATTTACCAAGGCGGTCGCTATCCCGCCGACACGCACGGCCACGCCTTCATCGGCAACATCCACGACAATGCCATCCACGAGGAAGTGCTCACGCCCGTCGATGCCACGTTCAAATGCGAGCCGCGTCGCGACTTCCTCCGCGCCAACGACGGCTGGTTCCGCCCCGTCAGCACCCAAACTGGCCCCGATGGCTTCCTCTGGATCATGGACTGGTGCGACAAGTATCCCTGCTACCAAAACGCCAAAGCCAACCCCGAAGGCGTGGACCGCCAATATGGGCGGATTTGGCGGGTCGTGACCGTAGAACGGACTTTCCAGTCCGTTGAAACGAGTTCGAAAACTCGTTCTACGCCAAGCCGCGACCACGCCAACCTCGACCTCAAAAAACTCCCCACCGCCGACCTCGTCAAAACCCTGGAGCATCCCAACAACTGGATGCGCCGAATGGCGAGGCGGATGCTGGTGGAACGCCGAGATTCCTCCGCAAAAGCTCAACTCACGAGACTGGTTCAATCTCGAGCCTCGATTCATTCCAGACTGGAATCCATCTGGACGATGAGCATTTTAAATTTGCTTAACAATGTGGACGTTGAGCTTTCAGAGGTCTTCGTGGCTGACTCAAGTCCTTCCATTCAGCTTGCCGTGATTCGCGCCGAGGGTGAGGCCGGCCCAAGCGATATGCCTACACCTAGCTGGCTCGATCGAGTCGCCAAAAGCTCCGATCCCCTCGTTCAGGCAGCCGTTGCCGTTGCTGCAAGACAGTTGGCGGGCATGCCGCTGACTGTTGATCAGATCGAAGTGGCAGCCGCAGACCCAAAAGAGATTGTCACGCCCATTCTAATCTCGAATCCGAAAGCCGACTCCCGGTTGGCCTTTTCAGTCTGGATGGCTGTCGAGCACGATTTCGCCATCAATTCTAAATCTGCGAGTCTGTGGCTTGCCGAATTGGCTCCAACCACCCAACCCCTCTCCCGCGTCCTCTCCCACAAAGCCATGCGCAGGCTCTGTGACACACGCAAAGCGGAGAACCTCGATCTCGCCGTCGAGTTCTGCGACAAGATCGCAGCGCACGACATCCTCCTCGCTCATGCGCTCGATGGTCTCGTCAAAGGCCAGGAAGGCGGCGTGATCAAACCGGTGAAGGATGTCTCCGCCAGCCTCGCGAAGTGGCGTGCGTCGCCGAACGCGGACGTTCGCAAGCACGCATTCACGCTCGCGGTGCTGTGGGGCGATGAGGAGGCAATAACGAGCCTCGCGGCGGTTTTGACGACGGCGAAGGCTCCGAGCAAGGAAGTGATCGAGGCACTGCAACGGCTGCGCGGCGTCAGAACACCGGTTTATCGCCAGTCGCTGCTTCAACTGCTCCGCGATGGCCTCGGTGCTCATGGACCGGAAGTTGCCGTGGCGGCGATTCGCGCGGCTTCGGAGCTGGGTGGGGATGAATTCATCGAGCCGCTGCTTAATGTGGTGCAGGCCTCCGGCCTGCGTTCCGATCCGCAGTCCAGAGGACTGCACCACACTGCCGCCATCGAAGCACTCGCGAGCCGCGGGACTTGGACCAAGGCCCTCCTCAACGCCATCTCGGAGAAAAAGGTGCCCGCGAGCGGCTTCCCGGCTCCGGTGCGTCGGGCGTTGGCGACGAGCAAGGACAAGGGCATCCGCGATCTCGCCTTCCAAGTGCTCGGGGCATGGCAGGACTCGTCTGACGATGTGAAATCGCTCATCGCGCAGAAGAAGCAGGCCTGCCTCACGGGCGAGCCGGACCTCGCGAACGGCAAGCTCATGTTCACGGCGACGTGCATGGTCTGCCACGAATTCCACGGCGGCGGGCAGAAGGTGGGGCCGGATTTGATCGGCAGCGGACGCAGCAATCTCGATGCCTTGCTCGCGAACGTGATCGACCCCAACCAAATCATCGGCAACGGCTACGAAAACATCACGGTGAGCACGAAGGACGGCCGCACACTCGCCGGACGCATCGTGGAGGACACGCCGGGGCACGTGAAGCTGCTCGGAGCCGGTGGCGCGGCGCAGATCGTGTCGCGCGATCAAATCGCCACGCTCACGAACACCAAGCAAAGCCTCATGCCGATGGGCTTCGGCAATTTGCCCGACGCAGCCTTCCGCGACCTCATCTGGTATATTTTGGCCCCACCGGAAGAAGGCCCGCTCACGCCCGAAAAGAAGAAACTGCTCATCCAGGGCGTCGAACTGCCTGAAACGGCCTCACAGCCGAAAAAGACCAACTGGCGCGCCATCGACTGGGAGAGCGTCAGCCTGTGGAATCCCGATTGGAAGGTCTCTGCGCCCGATTTCGAGCGCACACCGGTCAAACTCGCCGAATACCACGGCAAAACGAATGTGCTGCTCCTGCATCCGTTCACCGACAAAAAGACGCCCGCGAGCTTTGAGCGGCAACTGAAGGTCGAGAAGACGAAATTGAAGTTCAGCGTGGCCGCCGATGATCGCGGCGACTGGCTCGTCAAGGCCGTGGTCAATGGTCAAGAGGTCAAGGCGGTGACGGTGGACCACGAAAAGCCACGCTGGAAGACCGTGCAGGTCGATTTGGCGAAGTGGAAGGGCCAGGACATCACCCTGCGCCTCGAAGCCCACGCCAACGGCTGGGCCTGGGAGTTCGCCTACTGGCATGGGATCACGCTGGAGTGACCACTTCGCCGGCCGCCTGAATTTCCCCTGTTCCAACGCGCCGATTCATGCACTGTGCCGCCATGCGTTGTGTTTCCGCATTTCTTTTCCTTCTGGCTGCCAGCGTGTGCCTGCACGCGGCCCCGACGACTCCGGTTCCCGCGCCGGCCGCAAGTCCTGCGCCAAAGCCTGTCGTGAAACCAGCGGAGGCCATTCCCGCGTCCAAAGAGGAGCCCAAAGCCGAACCGAAGCCCGCTGCAGCGCCGGTGAAACCGCCACCGGAGGATGCTTATGTGCAGATTGAGATGCTCACGCGGGCGATGGAAATGGTGCGGCAGAATTACGTGGACGAATCGAAGATCACCTACGCGGAACTGGTGGAAGGAGCGCTGGAGGGCATGCTGCGCCGGCTGGACCCGCATTGCGAGTACATGGGCAAATCGCTCTTCGAGGACATGCAGCGCGAGCAGAGCGACACCTCCGAGGGCATCGGCATCACGATCGCCCTGCGGCAGAACCAGCTCACGATCATCACCGTGCGCGAGGATGGTCCGGCCGGAGCGGCGGGCGTGCTGGCCGGCGACCAGCTCGTGCGCATCAACGATGTGCTCACGGACTCGGTCGGCGTGATGGAGGCGATGCAACTGCTCAAGGGCAAAACAGGCGATGAGGTGCGTCTCGCGGTGCGGCGGCCGGGCACCAAGCAGTTTCTGGAGTTCAAGGTGAAGCACGAGACGCTCGCGGAGACGTCCGTGCATGACGCGATGCTGCTCTCGCCAAAAATGGCGGGTGACTACAAGATCGGCTACACGCGCATCTCGCAATTCAACGCGCCCACGGCGGGCGAGCTGAGCAAGGCGCTCGATGAGCTCGAAAAAGGCGGAATGCAGGCCTTTGTGCTCGATCTGCGGAACAATCCCGGCGGCCTGGTGGACAGCGCGGTGGCGATCTGCGGCGAGTTTTTGCCGGAAGGCACCGTGGTGGTGACGACCGAGGGCCGCGTGGCCTCGCAGAATCCGCCACCGTTCCGCACGCCTTCGCGCAACGGCAAGGAGCCGCGCAAGTATCCCATCGCCGTGCTGATCAACCACGGCAGCGCGAGCGCGAGCGAACTGACGGCGGGCGCGCTGCAGGATTTGAAGCGCGCGATTGTCGTGGGCACGACGAGCTTTGGCAAAGGCAGCGTGCAGACGATCCTGCCGATGAAGAACGGCGCGGCGATGCGGCTGACGACGGCGAAATATTACACGCCGGGCCATCGCACGATCCATGAGAACGGCGTGGAGCCAAACATCATCTCCGCGCTGACCTCGGAGGAAGAAAGCCGCGTCGCGAAATGGCGGGCTTCACACGGCACGGGCGAGGCGGCAGCGCTCGAACTCGCCAATCTCGGTGACAATCAGCTCGAACGCGCGGTGGACGCGCTCAAGGGCGTGCTGGTGTTCGACGCGTTTGTGGCCCCGGCGCTGGCCCCGGCGGCGAAGCCGTTAAAATAGGAGAAGGATCATTCTGATTCCTCAAACCTGGGTCAGGATGGCCTCGCTTCTTTTATTCCAGCAATCCGCGGGCGATAATGGCATCGACGGGATTATGGTCGTCGGTGAAGACGATCTCTGAACGCGGAACGGTGCCCGCGGGGATGCGCGAGCGGATGAGGCGCTCCTGCCAGGAGCCTGCGGTGACGTAGCGTTCCTCGACCAGGGGCTTCAAATTCTCACGCGAGCACATGAGGATGACATTCTGAGTCTCTTCGTGACGGAAGCCGACGCCGAAGATTTCAACGTGAGGAAACACCTTGCGCACGGTGGCGAGCATGCCGGAGGTCAGCTCGGCCTTCGGTCCCTTGAGGGCGGAGATGACGTTCATAATGAAGACACCCTTCGGCTCCAGATGATCGGCGACCTGCTGATAAAACTCCTGCGTGGCGAGATGCGGTGGGATCTGGCGGATGCCGTTGTAGGCGTCGCCGAAGATGAGGTCCCATTTTTTGCCTTCGCTTTGCAGCAGAAAACGGCGCGCGTCGCCGGCATGGGCTTTCACCCGCGGATGCTCGTCGAGCTTGAAGAATTTGCGGCCGACCTCGATGACCTGCGGGTCGATTTCGACGACATCGACGGCGGCGTCTGGGAATTCACGCGAGACGTTCTCCGGCATGCCGAAGGCACCTGCGCCGATGAACAATGCGCTACCGACCTTCGCCGGTTCGCGCAGCAGGGCGAGCTTCCAGTATTCCTGATACGGGAGGATGAGGTCGCCGGTTTTCGCGTCCATGCCGCCCTCCATCGTCGAGTCGAGCTGGAGCACTCGGCGGGTCACATCACCGTCCTGCTGCTCGCTGACCTCGATGTGGTGATAAAACGACTCGTGTTCAAAGATGACACCTGGCTTGGGCTTCGGCGCGGTCATCCAGCTCATGCCAAAGGCGAAAACGCCGCTCAAAAGCACCGGCGCCTGCTGTTTGAGCGAGTTTTTGGCGAGGAAGAACGCGATGGCCGCCAGCAGCAGCAGGACCGCCGCCGTGCCGAAGAAAATGCTGCGCACGCCGAAGGTGGAGAGCAGGAAGAAGCCGGAGAGGAAGGTGCCGACGAAGCTGCCGAGCGAACCCAGCATGCTAATCGTGCCGGCCGCCGCGCCGACATGGGTGTCCTTGAGTGTGAGGCTGTAAAACCGCACCGCCGCAGGCGACACCGCGCCGAGGAGCACGCCGGGAATCGCGAAGAGCAGCAGTGAAATCATCACCGGTCCGGCGATGAGCCCCTTCGCGCTCAAACTGAGCGCGAACACTGTGTGCAGCGCCGGAATGAAGAAGGTGAGCACCGCGGAGCCGGCCAGCAGCCAGCCAAGAAGATCGAGCGCCATCTTCCGGTCCGCGAGATGGCCGCCGAGATATCCGCCCGCGCTGAACGCGATGAGGATGACGCCGATAAGCGCGGTCCAGGTGTAAACGCTGTTGCCGAAAAACGGCGCGAGCAGGCGGTAGGCGCAGATTTCGATGACCATCATCGCCGCTCCGGCAAGGAAGCAGGAGATGCCGAGGAAGATGCGCGTGCCTTTGCTGCTGGAGGAGCCCGCCTCTGCCGCAGGCTCCTGTTTTTTGAATGTGGTGCGTGACATGCTGTTGGTTCGCTGTTCGCGGTTAATGCTCAGTCGTTGTAAAAGACGAGGCTCATGATTTTCCAGCCGGCGGGGGTCTTGATGAGCGTGAAGCAATCGGTTCCGGTGGTGATCTCGGCACCCTTGGTAAGCTTCCAGCGCACGCTGGCCTGCGCGGTGCGCTCATCGCGGAGGATTTTCATGTCCGTGGGCACCTCGGTCATCGGAACCGACGCGGTGGCGTGGCAGAGCTTCTGTCCATGCAGGAAATCGGTGAGTCCCTGGGTCTGCGGCGCGCCCTGATGCACGAAAGTGACGCGGGCCTGCTCGTGGAAGCAAGCACCGTAGCCGTCCATGTCCTTCGCGGACCAGGTGGAGAAGTAGCGGGTGAGGAATTCGCGGACGTCGGTGTCATCGCCGGCCACCGGGGTGTTTGCGGGGCTGCAACTGGCGAGGAATGACGAAACCAGAGCCGCGCAAAGCAAGACAGACAGCCGCAGGCTGCCCCGCAGGGGTGAGCGAAGTGAATCAATGGCGAATGCAGAGTGAATGCGGAAGAGCTTCATCAGGATGAACAACGTTCTGGGTTCGTCATTCGTCATTCGTCGTTCATCATTTAGGCAGCCTGCAAGGCGCCTTTTTAATCTCCAGCGAACGCCTCCTCCTCGACACCGAGAACCGCGAGGATGCGGTTGAGGTCATCGACGCCGTAGTAGTCGATTTCGATCTTCCCCTTCTTTTCAGCATGGTGGATGCTGACATTCGTCGTGAGATGCTGGATGAGCTTCTGCTCCACGGCCTCGATGGCTCGGGAGAACTCGTTTTCGGCCGGTTTAGGCTTCGGCGGAGGCGGCGGATGCAGGATGGCATCGACGACTTTCTCGGTGGCGCGGACGGTGAGGCTTTTCGTTAGGATCTGCAGCGCCACGCGCTCCTGCTCCGTGCCGTTTTTCAGCATCAGTAGCACCTTCGCATGGCCGGTGGAAAGCTTCGAGGTGGCGAGCATGTCGCGCACATTCTGCGGCAGGTCGAGCAGGCGCATCGTGTTCGCCACGGTGGCGCGGTTCTTGCCGACGCGCTGGGCGATGTCCTCCTGCCGCATGCTGAAATCCTTCGCGAGCCGGGAGTAGGCCTGCGCCTCTTCGATGGGGTTCAACCCCTCACGCTGGAGGTTTTCGATGAGCGCCATCTCCAGCACGTCCTTGTCGGACGCCTCTCGGACGATAACTGGCAGCTCCTTAAGGCCAAGCTCGCGGGAGGCACGGAAACGGCGTTCTCCGGCGATGAGCTCAAGCTTGCCGTTCACGCGGCGGACGATCAGCGGCTGGATGATGCCGTGCTCGCGGATGGACTCCATGAGCTCGGCGAGATGTTCGGGTTGGAATTCCTTGCGCGGCTGGAGCGGGCTGGGGACGATCTGGTCGAGCGAAACGCGGTTCACCACGTCTCCCGGGGCGGGCTGGGCGAGCGCGGGCAGGCGCGACACTCCCGCCACCGCCGCAGGTGCGGAGATGAGGGCGCCGAGTCCTTTGCCGAGTGCTGCTTTTGCCATGGGGGCGCGAGACTAGGGAGCCTGCGCGGCGATGCAAACCAGAATCTCGACGAATCTGAAACATCGCGATCCAAGGCTTTGCCAAAGTCAAATTCCGCTTCATCTGATGGCCATGAAAAGCATGACAGGATTCGGCCGGGGCGAGGCAAAACGCGAAGGTGTGACGTGGTGCGTGGAATGCAGCTCCGTGAACCGCAAGCAGCTCGAAGTGGCCGTGAACCTGCCGCGCGAGCTGTCCGAGCTGGAGACCGCCGTGCGCAACGAGGTCTCCGCCGCCGTCTCACGCGGACGCGTCAATGTGGCCGTGCGGCGGGACGCGGCGGCCGCCTTGGCGGAAGCCGTTCGCATCGATCACGACCTGGCGGCGCATTATTTCCACGCCATGCACTCGCTGGCGCTGAAACTGGATGTCCCGCCGGAGATTTCACTCACAGACATCACGCGCCTGCCTGGCGTGATCACCCAGGCGCAGTCCGAGATCGCAACGGAAGATGCCTGGCCGCTCGTGCAGGAGGCGCTGGCCGCTGCGTTGAAGCAATTGAACTCCATGCGCGCCGCCGAGGGCGCGAGTCTGCGAGCGGACATCGAAGCACGGCTGCGCGTGATCGAGTCACTTCTCGAATCGATCAAATCCAAAGCCGCGACCGTGCCGGAGAACCAGCGCAAGCTGCTGCGGCAGCGGTTGGAGGAGGCCGGACTGCCGGTGCCGCTGGATGACGAACGCCTGGTGAAGGAAATCGCCCTCTTCGCCGACCGCACGGACATCTCCGAGGAGCTCACTCGCGCCGCGAGCCATGTGAAGCAGTTCCGCTCCTATCTCGACGCCGACACGCCCTCGGGCCGCAGTCTGGATTTTCTGCTGCAGGAGTTTTTCCGCGAGTTCAACACGATGGGCTCGAAGTGCAACAACGCCGAGATCGCCCATCACGTCGTCACCGCGAAGACGGAGCTCGAAAAGATCCGCGAGCAGGTGCAGAATGCGGAATGATTCACGTCCCGCCCGGCTGCGGCAGGCCTTTGGGGCCGGATTGCGGCGCAGGAGGCTTCGCTTTGCCGTCCTCGGGCAGCCAAGCTTCGGGCGCACCGGCCTTGACCATGACTTCGCGCAGGGAGATGGACTTGCCGTCGCGACGTTTGCTCTCCTCGGCAGCCTCCATGAAGGCATAGATTTCGAGCGTCTGCTTCGCACTGACAGGCGGCTGCTTGGTCTGGAAGAATTTCACGATCTCGCGCAGCATCGGCGTGTAATCGCCCTCGGATTTCTGCTCGAAGACCTGCGTATCGCCGAAGCGGATGAGCTTGTAGGCCTTCGCGCCATCGTGGATGGCATGCAGCGTGCCGGTGCGATGACCAGTCCACAAACCGGTGACGATGGAGGCCGAGGGCGTGGTGACGCGGGTGACAGTCAGGCAACCAGAGCCCATGACCGTGAACAGCGCCTCCGCCGGATGGATGCCGTAAAAGAAGAGATCGGGATGATGCGGCAGCACATGCGCCGGGCCGTAGGAGATGGCGCCACGGGCGGGTGTCTTTTCCGCGTTCGCGACCTCCAGCACGCCTGGATACCAGCGGATGGCGGAGGCGCTGAAGACCGGCACCTGGGTGGTGGCGGCGAGCTTGTAGATTTCGACGGCATCCTTCAATGACGCGGCCACCGGCTTGTCCATGAACACCGGTTTGCCTGCGCGAATGATCTGCTTCATCTGCTCGAGCCGCGGACGCCCTTCGAGGCTGAGGAGCATGACGGCGTCCACGTCCTTGCAGGCTTCGGCCACGCTGCCGACGATGCGCACGCCGAATTTGTCACGCAGCGTGGCAGTAAAACCCTCCAGCCGAGACTTGCTCTCCTCGATGTCTGGGCTGCCTCCGGGAAAGGCGACGACGACACGCGCCCCGGGGATGTGGTTGGGGTTGGCCGGGTCGTTCAGCCGCAGCGTGAACTGCTCCGAATGCGAGGTGTCGAGGCCGATGATGCCGATGCGGAGGTCGTCTGCCATGAGAGGTCTGATGAGCAGCGCCGACAGCCATCCCGCGATGGCAATGATGCAGAGGTTGAGGCTGCGTGGCGGTCGCATGCGGAAAAGTGTCGCGCGGACCACGACGCGCAACTGTTGAGTCGCTTGACCGTCCCACCCCGCCTGCTAGGCTCGCGTTCATGGAAACCGTCAGAATTGGCATCGTTGGACTCGGAAACATGGGCAAGGCACACCTTGCGAACATTCGCTCGGGCAAGGTCCCCGGGCTGCGCGTCACCGCGCTGTGCGAAAGCGTCGGCACGCTGCCAAACTTGATCGAGGGTGAGAAAGCCTTCACAGACGTCAACCTGATGATCCGCAGCGGTCATATCGACGCGATCCTCATCTGCACGCCGCATTTCAGCCACACCACCATCGGCATCGAGGCGCTGAAGGCCGGGCTGCATGTGCTCGTCGAGAAACCTATCTCCGTTCACAAGGCCGACTGCGAGCGCCTGATCGCCGCGCACACGGACAAGAGCAAAATCTTCGCCGCCATGTTCAACATGCGCACGAACGCCTGCTTCAAGAAGGTCAAGGACCTCATCGACAGCGGTGAGATCGGCGCCGTCCGTCGTGTGCACTGGGAAGTCACCAACTGGTTCCGCACGAACTACTACTACGCCACCGGCGGGTGGCGCGGCACCTGGAAGGGAGAGGGAGGCGGCGTGCTCATGAACCAGTGCCCGCACAATCTCGACCTCTTCCAATGGATGTTCGGCATGCCGCAAAAAGTCCGCGGCTTCTGCCAGTTCGGCCGATTCCATGAGATCGAGGTCGAAGACGACGTCACCGCCGTTTTGCAATACGACAATGGCACCACCGCCACTTTCGTCACCTCCACCGGCGAGGCTCCGGGCGTGAACAAGCTCGAAATCACCGGCGAGCAGGGCCGTCTCACAGTCACCGACGGAACACGCATCCACTTCCAACGCAATCGCGTGCCCATGAGCAAATTCTGCATGGAGGCGGAGGCCGCCTTCGCCATGCCCGAATCCTGGCACATGGACATTCCCGTCGCCGAAAGCGGCGGCCAGCACGTCGAGATCCTGCAAAACTTCACCAACGCCATCCTGAAGGGCGAAAAGCTCCTCTCGCCCGCCGAGGAAGGCATCCGCAGCGTGGAACTCGCCAATGCGATCCTCCTGTCCACCTGGCAGGACAAGACCATCGAGCTTCCGATGAGCAGCGCCGACTACGAGCGCATCCTCATCGAGAAAGGCGAAAAAAGCACCTTCCAGAAGACCAAGGTCGTCGCCAAAGCGACGTCCGACGACTTTGCAAAGAGCTTCCGCTGACCTGCGCGCAGAAAGACCGCAAGATTGGCGCAAAGTTTTTGGGAATATCGGGCATCCGCTGGTGTCTTACCATCG
>Ga0315900_10002446_pt1 | contig 28332 bp, 45 predicted proteins | sample LakEriMetagenome_FD_203521 | JGI IMG/M metagenome (GOLD analysis project Ga0315900, IMG submission 203521) | Freshwater fungal communities from buoy surface, Lake Erie, Ohio, United States - Buoy 12 MA114 | ecosystem: Environmental > Aquatic > Freshwater > Lake > Lake biofilm | place: USA: Lake...
CGGGCACGGTTGACGATGCGATTCGCACACTCGTTGGCGGCGATCTGGTCGTCGGTCCAGCCGCCGAGGTAGAGCGTGAGTGACTGTGTGTTGTGGTCAAGTGGAAGGGGCATCGCTCGCCTCCTTCTTCGAGTTGTCAAGTGCGGCTTGACTACTGCCACACTTCACCTCGCTTTCGGGGGTGGAGAGGGTGCGGAGGGCGTCGAGTGCATCGCCAAGTGCGGGCCACTTTGCGTAGGCGTGCCGAGGCACACTCAGCGGGTGCCGGTAGTACGCTTCCGCAGCCTCATGCAAGTCCTTCGCGGCCTTGATGTACGCGGCGGGGTCGGGGATTCCGCCGAGGGCGTTGACGCAGGCGACGGCACGAGTAGCGTTCTCCACCCCGAAGTTCGTTGCGATCGGGAAGTACGAAACGGCGTCCCGGCTATCGCTGATGGCTGTACCGCCGTTTCTGACGTACCACGGCTCCGGCGTGTGCTTACCCATTGTCGTTACCTCGATTTCGTCTGGCTTAGTTTTTTCCACGGCGGCAAACTCCCATTTTCGTTCTGATGTGGTATCTCTTGAGGGCATAGGCACGAAAACACGCGAGGCACGACGCCTTGCGAACGCCGCTTTTGTACTGATAAAACTCAGATAGCGCCAGTTCTTTGTTGCAGGCGGTGCATCTCTTTGTAAATGACCCGTCTGGGTGTTCTATGTATGACGAGTGCTTGAGCCGATGATGCAGACGACCGTTTATTGCTTCTAGGTTCTCGATCCTGTTGTCCGACCTGTTTCCGTTCTTGTGGTGAATGTGCCATCCTTCCGGTATGGGTCCGTTGTGAAACTCCCAAACCAATCGGTGTTCCAAAGTTTGACGCTTCGGGTTCGGCCATCTCACCTGCACGTATCCTTCTGTGCTAATCCTGCCATATCCGCCCGGAGCGGAGCTTGAGAATCCGCGACGCGGAGGACGCTGCCATGGGTAAACGACTCGTTCATTGTCCATTGTCGCTCTCCTTGTACTCGACTCCGACCGCGGCGAGGGCGGCGAGGCAGATGGCGGTGGCGGGGTTGGCGTGAATGCCTTCGTGGTTTAGAAACTCGGCAACATACTCGCCAGTGGACGTGGCAATCAGAATCAGGCGGTGTTTGTTGTTTGATCTGGCCCGCACCGCTTTTTCCACCTCCATCGCCGCGTTCATGTCGGCGGAGGGGGACCACACAACACAGCCTCCCGCGTGCCAGAGCATGTCGCCTTCGAGATACATCGTCGGAGGCTTGCACGCCGGGTCTGTGCTGACGGTCCACCCCATCACCTTCTCCGCCACCAGTCTGTCAAGTGTGCTGCTCAAGTGCTGCTCCCTTCGTCGGCGACGGTGAAGCCCTGTGTGACGAGGGCCTTCGTAACGAACGCGATGCAACTGTTCCAGCCCTGCACCAACTGCTCGTCTACGAAGCGACCGGGCATCTCCGGCAACTTCACCACCCTCGCGGCGGGCTTGGGTGCGGGCTGTAGCGGATGATCCATCACAACCCAATCCGCATCGCGGCAACCCGCCTGCGCCTTGATCGCAAACGCCTTCGACGCATACACGCGAATCTTGCCGCTGCCGACGTGAATGCGTCCCCACAACTCGGCCACTTCGGGAACGTCGGCGGGCTTCTCCGTCCGCTCCACGAGGTCGTCCATGAACGTCAGCGGGGCGGGCTTCTCCCCTTCGCCGAAGGAGATTTTGTATCCCGCCATCCTCAGAATCAGCAGAGCATCGTTCATAGCCACCGGACGCAACTGCGAGTTCTCCGCAAGCCGTCCGCCTTTGCTCCAGCCACTTACCGAATTGGCATAGAAGTTTCTGAACATGCCCCTGCGAATCTGGCACAGGTACGAGTCCGCGCCAAATTCATCCCCCTCCATCACGTCGATCACCTTCTCGCTACTCATGCTACCACCGTCCTTTTCAGTTTTGCCTTGATCTTCTCCAGCAACTCTTGCGGCTCGTACACGCTCGAGCCGGCGGCGATGTGTGCCGTCAGATCCCCGCCCTCAGCCCGCTCCACCCTCGCGTACCACCGCTCTCTCGCGTCGATCACGGTCGAGTGGTTGGGCCGGTTCATCGCCATTGCGATCGCGGGGTACGAAAGCCGCGTCAGTTCCGTCGCGAGCGCCGCGACCATTTCGCGGGCAATGACAATCGGCAGCCGCCGCGACGTTGACTCGAACGCCTGTTTCCGAACCCCCAACTCAGAACACACGGCGTCCACAATCGCGGACATCGGCACGTTGGGGTTCCCGGATCGCGAGCCCTGAGCGCAGTCGCGGACCGCGCCGTGGTAGCCCTTGCGGGACTTGGGCAGGACGACGGCGGCGCAGTTCACGCCGGGGATGGCTTGGGGCAGTTTCACGCGGCCCCCTTTCCGACCATCCGCCGCAACTGCTCCCGGCGGAAATCTTCGGCCCAACCCGCCGGCGGGCTCTGACGCTCAATCAGACCCCTCAGATACGCGGCCTCGCTCTTGACCTTCCGCCGGCCCGTCTCCGTGCCCAACAGCGCCTTGAGCCTGCCAATGGCCCAGGTGACTTGCTCGAGCGTGGCCTTGGGATGCTGGGCAATCGCCGCGGCGGCCTTCGAGTCGTACAGATGCTGGCCTCCAATGCCCTTGACTGCAAGCAGCAATGAGCAAACCCCCTCCCGAGAAGAAAAAGCAGCAATGGGGGCTGGCGGCGGCTGGGCGGCCCCTTCCGGGTCCGCGGGACCGTCGGCCTGCATTGCTGCAATGTCTTCTTCTGTTCTTCTCTGCTCTTTGCTGCTCTGCTCTGCTCTGCCGCGTGACATGTCACGGACCCCCGTGACATTTTTGTGACACGCGGCCTCGGAAGGGTCTTCGGCCATGCTGTCCCGTTCGCGCTTCTGGCGCTGGCGGCGGGCGGCGTCGGCTCGCTTCTTCTCGGCATCGCCGTTGTGCTCGGCCCAGTCGTGAAACGACAGCCCACCGGCCTTCACCGAGAGCCATTTCACGTTTTCGGCGGCAGCGGCAAAGCCGGACAGACCGGCCACGTCGTCCACAACCACGGCAGTCACTCCGGGAACATGCCCATCGATCGTCTGCTTCCCGGCCCAGTTCCAGACCCGCATCCACGCGGCGGCGACGAGATCGCAGTCGTGCCGGAAGTTGCCCGTGGGTTTCAGGGCGATAGCCATAGCGACCACCTGCCGCTTCCGCTCCAGCCCGTCAATCCACTTGATCCAGTCCAGTGCCATTGGTCGCTTCCTTGCTCACCCAGCCTTGCCGATCAACCCCGTCCGCCAGTGCGTGATCGCGTGCCGGCCCATGAGGGCAGCATCCGCGACGGCCGAGGCACGCTCGGCGCTCTTGAAGGTGTCCATGAGGTCGCGGCCGAACATGAGGCGCACGGCCTGAATCCGCCCTTCCTTCGCCTCACCCTTGCCGCCACGGGGGATTGACCGGCCCCAGACGTCGGCGGCGACGGTGATCACCTTGGCGCCGGTCTCGCGCTCGGCGTCGTGGCAGGCGGCGAGAACGACGCCGACAGCCATGCCGTAGCTCGGCAGGTGAGTCGCGCTGCGGCTCTCCCCGCGGATGAACCCAGCGCGGGGTAGCTCGACGGCGATCGCCTCGGGCTTGGTGCCGTCGATGATCCGAGCGGCGAAGCGGTTGATCTGGTTGCAGCGGTCGGCCAGGTCGCTGCCCTTCGGCTCGAAGTCGCCAAACTCGGTGAGGTTGATTGCCGGGCCGGACTCCGTGAGGAGTGCCCAGCCGGTTTTGCTCAGGCTTGGATCGAAGGCGAGGAGTCTCATGCGGTGGTCTTCCTCTGCGAATGGGCGTGGACGACGACGGTTGCGAGCGTGGCCGGGACCGCATACGCGACGATCAGCAGCGGCCAGGGCTCGCGTGCCATGACTGCGGAGGCTCCGGCCCCGACGAACGCGATGCGGGTGACGGTGACGAGGAAGGCCGCGGCGGTGGATGCGGCAACGGACGCGCCGACGGCGGTTCTCATGCGCCAGTGCCATGCTGCGGCTTCGACGATGCCGAGCGCGGCGAGAAGGAACAGCGTCAAGTGCCACCCCCGATCTTCTTCCACCCGCTCTGTTCAATGAACCGCGTCGGCAGCGCGAACGCCGTCCGCACCGGGTACTTTGTGCGGGGGTTCCACCGTTCCATGTAGACCACGCCGCACGACTCGTTGATGACGCGAGCGACAAGCGGACCGCATCCTTTGTTGCTGGCGTACTCGGCCCCCTTCATGCCGGGGCTGTCTGGTGCTGGTAGCGTCACACCCCACCCCCGATCTTCTTCTCGAACGCGATGCGGGCGGCGCGGGCAGCGGTCCAGGTGTCGAACCAGTGTTTCGCTTTCTCGGCGTTCTCTTCGCGTGCCGCCTCAATCAACTTGTCCGCCGCCTCATCCTCCACCTTCCTCAACCTCTCCAACTCTGCGGCGTCGGAGGGGTCGAGCAACGGATAGATGTGGACGCCAACCACGTTCTCTAAATCCTTCATGTCCTTGTGGGCGTTGGTCGTGCAATACATGTCTGGACATGTCGAGGCCGCTTGGTCGTCAACCGCCACGTACCTCGTCCCGATCTTCGGCGTCGGCTGCGGGATGGGGGATGAGGGGATGGGTGTGGTCATGTTGTGCTTTTCCACTTTCGTGCCTCCAAGTTGAAATCTCGCGGGGGGATTTAGTGCTAGGTTGAAATCTTGCCCGCCGCGTCTTCGGCGGCTTGCTTGGCTGCGGCCTCGGTCGAGTAGCAGTCGGACACAACAGACGGCAGCACGGAAACCTTGCTCACCCTGCCGTCGTTGTTGATGTAGTGCAACAGTGCCGCACTTCCGGCGAGAAATCCATCCGCCGTCACCGGCAGCGTGCCAAGTACCTTCCTCGGCTCGCCATCCGGCCCAACGAACGCCGCGAACTTCGCACGCTCGGCCAGAACAGCAGCCTTCGCACCGTCCAACAACGCCGCGAACTTCACTCGCTCGGCTGCGAGTGCCGACTTCGCCGTATCAAGCAACGCCTCCAACTCCCGCACCTTCGCGTAGGCGTTCACGGCTGCGGCGTTCGCGGTGTCGGTGTTCGCACGCTCGGCGGCGAGGGCGGCAAGCAGGCGGTCGATGGCAAACTTCGCGTCCGAGATCAACTTCGTCTCGGGGCACTCATTCCATGACGGCGCGTGCCCGGAGTGATACCCGTGTCCCTTACACAAGTCCCCGCAATGGCACACGGCCAAGCGGTCAAACTCTGCGCCCAACGCTTCCGACGTTCGCTTCGCCATGTCATCAACGCTTTCCATCGCCGCTTTTTTCGCTTGATCCTCGTCGCCGTCGGGAAACTTCCACTCGTCGGATCGCGGGTCGTTCATTTGCCGCCTCCACTCAACAACCCAGCCTCGAACGCGATCATCTGAGCCTGCGCCAGCAGGGCGCAATGCAGCCGCGTTTCCGCTTTCACGTCCTCTTTGATCTCTCTTGCTCGCGTCGGGTTGATGCTCGGATCGGCGAGACAGATTGCGGCGATCCTGAGCCTCGCCGCGCAGTAGCCCAACTCGCTGAGAATCGCGCCCATTCGGTTCGGGTGCGCGTACCACTGGCGGGTGACGACCAACTCGCCCGCCATCGGTCCATCGTCGGCCACGCGGTAGTGATGCCAGCCGTTGCCGGTGGACTTGATGTGTTCGAGGGCCTGAATCGTCGTGCCCTGCGCGATGGTTCGGTAGACCTTGCTCACGCTCCGCTCCTTTGCCCAAACAACGCCGCCCTGATCTGATCCGCCGTAGCCACAAGCCCGCAGCGTTCCATTGGGCGAACCGCCATTGCCGCCGCCCGTTCAAGTTCTTCAATTCGCTTCTCAAGCCGTTCAATGTGGTTCATCGCCTCGATGCACGTTGCGGCGGTGTCATGCTCGCGGATGTCCTCGCACCGAGCCGACGCATCCCGCAGGTCACGCCATACGCGAGTGCTTTCCAGTTTCATCCCTGGTTCCGGTGCCGGAAAATCCTTCCGAAGTGCGTCCAAGTCTTCAACGCACCGCCCGCACAGCCGGTCGTCGTCTTCCTCGTGGTACGTTCCGCATCCGTGGCAATGTCCGCTCATCCGCCGCTCCTTTCGCTCGTTTCGATGATGTCCGCCATGTGGTCGATGACGGCGCAAAAGCCCAGTTCGGCTAGCACCGCGACGATCTTCTGTTCGTCGTCGTCGCCCTGTGCGGCCTCTGCTGCCTGTTCGCTGAGAAAGCCCTGAAACGCGGCAAGGTCGTCCGGTGCCTGCCTGCCGAGTACGGAAGCGGCCCACGTCACCAGCCGGTCGTAGTGGGCGCGATTCGGAATATCCCTCGGGTTGAACTTGCTCATCCTCCGCTCCTTTCGCTCTTGCGTCCATCCATCCACTCCATGCCCCTGCCGACGCTGACAAAGTGCCGCGACAACGCATCGCAGACGACTTGGAACCGCTCGCGGCACAGGCCGTGAAGGGCGCCGCCGAAGGGGAAGCACCAGACGCGGCGGTCGCCGTGGTCGGGGAAGTACGACCACGCGACGGCCAACGCTGCTGGCGTCATGTCGGCGTACTTGGGGGCGAGCGTGAGGCCGCGCGGGAGTAGGGTGCGGGTGGTCACGATGCGCCTCCCGATGGCGATGGACGAACCATCACTCGCTGCAACGGCTGAATCCGAACCGGGATGATCTGCGGGCGCGCCTTGCGGTTGCCAAGAGCCAACGCAATCTGCACTTCCCGAGACGCCTCGACGCGATCGGGGAATGTGTCGGTCCACATGGTCATCTTGCCGCTCTGGTGAATCCAGACGACACCGAACACCTCGACGGGCTGGGGGAAATCCCACACCGATCCATCCGGCTTTGTTTGTGGCGCGGTATTCACACTCCACCCCCAACCCGCTCGCGCCCCTCGTCCGTGATCTGATAAACGTCGCCCTCGCGCCCACTCCGCAACTTCCGCGTGCCGATGACTCGAACCTGCCCGAGACGCACCAGGGCGTTCACGCGCGGGCACACCGTCTGAGTCAACAGCCCCGTGGTGTCCTCGATGTCCTCGCGTGTGGCCCCGTTGGCCCAGCGTGGCGCGGCGAGCATCTTGAGGATCATCGACTCGCCGGTGGGCTTCCCGTGGTTGCGGTCGATGGCGCTTGCTGCGGCCTTGCTTGTCTGCGTCCCGTTGTGCGGGGCGTACTCGACTCGGCCCGAGAACGTCGTCCGTGCGGCGAAGAGGGTGGGCTGTGCGTTCGCGTCCATGCGTTCACTCCTGAATCCCCTGCCGTCGCTCTCGCGCTGGCAGGTTGTCGCGTGGCGAGATTCACGCTCTGCCGGTCACGCGACCGGCTTGAAACCCCCGCGCCGCAACAAGCGACACGGGAGGGATGTGATACCGGGCGGAGGTGTGAGAACCGACCGGACTGCGGCGCGTCACCTTTCGACGACGCACAACGCGAGGAGAACTCAGAAGCCGTCGCCGCCGATTCCGCCAGCGGCGACAGCACGAGGAGAGAGGCAAGCCGACGCGGGGGAGGTGTCCGCCCGCGCCAGCCGTGGTGTCAGAGGCGAATGTCCTCCGGCGTCAGCGGACGATCGAGCGTGACCTTCCCATCGACGATGGGCGTCTCGGGATCTGGGTCGTCTCCGTGGTCCTGTTCGGTCTGGTCCGCCGGCGTCTCCGGCGTCTCGGCGCCAGCGTCACGCCCCGGCAGCAGGCTTTGCAGCGACGGCGACGATGTGGACGCCACGCCCTTCCGCGTGAACTCGAAGTCCTGCTCCTCCTCCATGACCCGCACGCCGCGGATCACGTCGGCGAAGTTGTCGCGGAGGTTGAAGGCACGCGCCCGCATCTGGATCATGCGAGGGCCATAGCTCTTGTACGTGTCCTTGCCCGCCAGCCCTGCACGCTTCGCGTCGGACCAGGAGAACCGCGTGACGTGCTCGTACTCCACGCCCTTGCGCTTGGACCGGCAGACGGCCGTGAGGTTCTCGCCCTCGCCCTGAAACTCTTCCTTGACGTACTCGCAGACGGGGGACGCGAGCACCAAGGCCTTGAGCCCGTCGCCCCACAAGCTCGGGCGTCCGTTGATCATCGCAATGGACTGGACGGACTGGAACGGCGTCAGGCCGATCTCGGTGCCCGCCAGCATCGCCGCGGTGACGGCCTCGGGCGTCTTCAGGCTGGACGGCGCGAAGCCCGCCTTCAGCATGACCTGAGACATGCGCCACGCCGACTCAAACGAGTCGATGTTGATGACGCCGTTCACCACCGCGAGCGGTGCCTTCGGTTCGGACTGCTTCGCCAACGCCTTGGAATCCTCAGCCATTGATGCCCTCACTTTCGATCTGTCGGTACGCGAACTCAGGGAGACGCAACGGGCTCTCCTCGTAACCGGGCCAGTTGCCCGACTTCATGCCATCAGAGAACAGCCGGAGCTTGTTGCGCAGGCTGCTCGTTCCCACCGCGAGCGTGTCGTCTTCGACGGGCTTCACCGCGACGGCGTACGGCGCGTCCTTCTCGCACGCGAAGACGAACGGGTACACCTTGACGCCGGGCCGCAGGGTGTTGACGCCGCGGACGTAGTGGGCGAACTGAAAGTCATACCCGTACCGATGTGCCGCCCGCCCGAACACGGAGTCTGCGGCCTCGCCGTACCGACACGTCTTGAAGTCCGGCAGGATGTACCCGGCTTCGATGCGAGCCAGGGCGTCGAACCGGCCCTTGCACGTCACGCCGAACTCGGGATCAACCCAAACGGCGGAGACTTCCACGGCGAGCTTCTTGGCACCCATGAGCCGCGCCACGCTCGGATGCTTCCGGCAGGCCGCGATCATCGCGGAGAGGCTTTCGACTTCCTCGCCCGAGACGACGATCTTGTCGGGGTGCATCGCCTCGAATGCGTCCCACGCCAGCGTCCCACGCCCGTAGGACTTGCCTGTCCGCTCGTTGACCGGGCCGAGGATCGACCGGGCCTCAAACGCATCCGGCTCGAGAAGCAGCGTGTGAAAGGCTTGACCCAGCACCATCGCCTCGGTCGGCTTCTCCGGCGCCGCGGTGCGTGCGTGGTTCATGTGCAGCGGCGTCTCTTGTTTGAGCACCGACCGGCTCACGGCGTCCCACGCGAGATAGGTGTTGAAGGGGACGTTCTCGTAGAAGCCCGGAGCCGGCGGAGGAATGCGGGTGGTGGTGTCGCTCATTACCGGCCCCTCCCAATGTGAAACGCCCTCGGGTGCAAACACGCGACCAACAGCAGGCAGGCGAGCAGCATCGAGCAGACGCTGCCGACGATGAGAGAGACGGCGTACCAGTTCACTTGTCGCCCTCCCGCTCGCAGCACGGGCACACCCACGTGTCCACGCGCTCGTTCTTCCGGTCGTACACGCTGCCGATCTCGTAGAAGTCCGAGCCGGTGAGCACGTTGCAATCGGGGCAGCGGTGATCGCTGTTGAAGTGATCGGGCACCGTGCCAGCGGTGTAGTGCTGAAGCAGGAACGCCACGTACTTCCGCACGCGCACGGCGTGCTCTTCCTCGTGGATGCCGAGGGCCAACGCGGCAAGCTCGTTCGTCACGCTCTCGCGGTTGTCGGCGATGCGCATGCGTCCCTCGCACTCGCGGCAGGACGGGCCACGGGCGCGGTGTCCGAACGGCTTGGGAATCGCCTTCTCGCAGAACGCGCACGTGGTGCCGACGGGGATCGTCGCAGCGGACGCGGCCGCCTCGCGGTTCTCGATCTCGACCAACTCGCGGGCCTGAGCCGCAGTCGCCGCGATCGGATGCCCCGCCGTGATCGCTTCGCCCAGACGCTGGGAGCCGGCATGGATACTGTTCATCTGCATCGGGTTACCTCCGGTGTTGAGCGGGTCGCGTGTACAAGACGCGGCCCGTTCGCGTTTTGGAAACCAGCCCCACGCCTCTCGACGCAGGACCGGCGCGTGTGAGATCAGGTGGCTTTCGCCGCGTCGCGCTGCTGATTCGCTTGGTTGTTCAGGAACTCCCGCAAGTCCGCGATTCGGAACACGCGGCGGCCGAGGACGTGAACGCTGCGCACGGAGCCGTCCTTGGCTCCGCGACGCAGAGAGGATTCAGACACGCCGAGGAACCGCGCGGCATCGCGGTAGTCCAGAGCCGCCGGAGCGACTTCGGTGACGCGGGGCATACTCACGCCGCACCTCCGGCCACGCGATTGCCCTGCAGGTTCGGACGGCGACGATGAGCACCGAGCAGCATGCGTTCCTGCGTCTGCTCGCCGAGCCGGTTCCACGCTTCCCACATCGCCGCGACGACAACGGGGTTGGGAACTCGGAAATCGCGGGCGGTCTTGCGAATCGCCTCGTGCTCCGGCAGGTAGGCCTGCACGTTCTTGTGGGGGGTGGGTGACGCCTTGGTCATACCCACAGAATATCGACAGAATCGAGCCTCGTCTAGTCAAAGTCTAGCAAAAATCTAGCGTCTAATCGCAAGTCTAGATATTGCCTAGCATTATTGCATGGTCCAGAATGTGGAAAACGTCACGCCGTATCTTTGGGTCTTGGACATTGGCACCTTCATTCGAGAACGCCGAGACGCGATGGGGATGTCGGCGGCTGAACTGGCCAAGCTGGTGAACTTGTCCACTGGGGCAATCACCAGTCGGGAGCGGGGGGACACGCGCATCAGGCTCGCGGAACTTCCGCGACTGGCAAAGGCGCTAAAACTCAAGCCCTCCGATCTCGAATCCGTGTTAGCATCTGGGCCGAAGCCGCGCATCCCGATCATCAATCGGACCTCGGCCGGACAGCAAGTCGATAACGCGGAGTGGAGCGTGGACAGTCGATTTGGCTTTGCGTACACCGACGTTGACATCCAGACTGATCTGGAAAACGTGTTCGCTTTGGTGGTTGACGGGTCGAGCATGGCCCCGACGCTGAACCAGAATGATCTGGTCATCGTGCGGCACATCCCGCCGGACGCCGACAACATGCCATCGCCGGGATCGGTGGTGTACGTCCGGCTCGGGGCGGATCATCCGCGTCCGGGCGGAATGTTGTGCCGTTGGTATCCTCAAGAGGGCGGGTCGCTCCTGCTGCGGAAAGACAACGCCGCGTATCCGCCGCAGGTCGTGCCCCGCGAGCACGTCGAGCAGTTCGGCGTCGTCATTCAGCACCGGAGGCAGTTGCCTCCCATGTAGGTGGGTCCATGCCGAAGTTCATCGTCACCTGTGCGCATCGTGAGTCTGGGGCCGCATACGAGATGGTCGTGGATGCCGCCAGCGAGTCAGCAGCCGCCGCGACCGCGTCCAACGACGGGCACCTGGTCGGAACGGTGCTGCAGGCTCCGGCCGCAGACGCGGCGGCACAGGCGATCGTGGCCGAGATACGCGGGCTGCGTGAGGACATGCGGGTTGCCCTGCAGACCAAACGGATGCACGGAGGCCTGCAGTACCGGGTGATGTGGGGCATGATCCTGTTCGTGCCGGTGGGCTTCTTGCTGTTCGGTGGCCTCTGGTTCGTCATGCAGATCGCCAACGAAGTCATCGCCAACCGGCAATAGCCCGTGCCCTTCATCTACCGCAAACTCCGGCGACTGCCAATGCCGGGCGGGGCACGCCCATCCACGCGCCGGGGCATTCGGGGCGTCGAATGGGTCACGCCCTCGGGCGATCAACGCTGGGCCAAGCTCGCCGCCGATGGCAAGCGGATCGAGGTCCGCGACGAGAACTGGACAATCCAGTACACCGACGCGAGCGGGAAGAAACGCGAGCAGAGCGCGGGAACCCCCAGCCGCACCGGGGCCGAAGAGATCGCCGCGGCACTGGTGCTCAAGGTCGCTCGGCAGAAGGCGGGTGTGCACGACGAGCGAGACTCGAGTCTGGCCACGCACTCACGCACGTCGATCGAGCACCACCTGACCGGATCGGGGAACACGATCGGGTACCTGCAGCACCTCGCCGACAAGGACGATTCCGCCCGCTACGTCCGCGACACCAAAGCCCAGATCCAGCGGGTGCTCACAGCCGCGAACATCCGCACGTTGGCCGATTTCGAGTCCTCCCGCGTCTCCCGCGCCGTGGCCTCCCTGCGTGACGACGACAAGCCGCTGTCAGGCCGGACCCGCAACGGCTACATCCGGGCGTGCAAAGCGTTCTCGACTTGGCTCTGGCGGCGGAAACGGACGCGCGAGGATCAACTGCGCGACTTGGACACGGTCAGGACCGAGCCGACGCGAAAGCTGCGGCGCCGTGCCCTGACGCCGGCGGAGTTCGACAAGATCAAGGCCGCGGCGGAAGCGTCCGAGGTGGTGGTCATCGGGCAGATCGCGTCCGGGGGGAAGCGGCGTCTATCGCTCCCCCACCGCGTGTGGGCGTACCGACTGGCGGCAGCAACGGGCCTGCGTGCGAACGAGATCGGGACGCTCACGCGGGCGTCGTTCGACTTCAATGCCTGCACGGTGACGGTGGAGGCGGGGTACTCCAAGCGTCGGCGGCACGATGTGCAGCCACTGCCGAGCGAGTTCGCGGCCGAGCTGCAGGCGTGGATCGAGAGCATGCCCAAGCGTGCTCCGCTGTTCCCCGGAAGCAAGCGCTGGGGCGCGGCGTTGAAGGCGGACGCGAGAGCCGCCGGGGTGCCAGTCAAGACCGCCGAGGGCTCGATCGACTTCCACTGCCTGCGCCACACCTACGCGACGCGGGTCGCGGCAACGGCACCGGACGTGAAGACGGGCCAGAGCCTGACGCGGCACTCATCGCCGTCGCTGTACCTGAACGTGTACGCGAAGGAACAGGCGAAGGCGAGAACGGCCACTGTGAACGCCATGCCGTCCGTCTAGCCCGTGGTCTAGTCGGTTCCCGACATTCGGTGCGCCAGACCGGGCCTGCTGGCGAAAGTTGAGGGGGTGGCAGTCCTAGACCAACCCGCACGCGGCGGGGCTGATTCCTCGGACGATTCGCGGAAAACCCTGCGAATCCAGATCGAAAAGGCCGGGGTGGGATTCGAACCCACGAAGCTTGCGCAACGGATTTGCAATCCGTCGTGGCGTTCTGGTGAGCCTTGCTGGACAAGGACTTACGAGCGGGCCGGAATCCGTCTAGCCTGTGGTCTAGCGGAAAACGCCGTCTAGGGCCACTTCCGCAGCGTCTTTTCCGGCAGGATCATCCGCCAGACGCTCACGCCCTTCTCCGGCTCCATCTCGATCTCGTACAGCTCCTCGGGCTCGAAGCCGCACGCGACCAAGATGGCGAACTCACGATCCAGCCGGGCCTGCTCTTCCTCGGTCCGGTCGGGCGGCGTCACGCCTCTCGATCCTCGCGGCGTCGGAAGGTGGGTCCGGGGCTCGCGGCGTCGATCGTGTGGTTGCTCGGAATCGGTAGCCATTTGCGAGCCTCCTGCCACCAGGGCGCTGAGTCGTCCCACCCGTTGCCGCCTTCGACGGCGTATCCGAACTTGTTCCGCTCGGCAGGCACCAGCCCCTTGCGGCCGTAGAGGTTGCTGCCCCACCAGATCTCGGAGTCAGCCAACCGCCGCGACAGGCCGATCATGTCCGCGATGTGCGGCGGCTCCATGATGTCGAAGCGGAGCGCGGCCACGTCGTAAGACTGCGGGTATCGCTCCCAGAGAACGGACAGCAGACGCTTCTCGGGGTAGAGCCTGCGGGCCTCTGCGGCGAGCCCTTCCACGCGGCGGGTGTTGGCACGCTGATCGGAGTAGCAGCGGTAGAACGAGACGACGGCGGCGTCGAACAGGTTGCCGATGCCGTTGGGTGCCCCGGGGTGCGGCTCGATGTACACGGCCTCATTGGTGTCGCGGTAGGCCCGTAGCCAGGCGTCGCCGTTGTCGGCGTTGAAGGTGCCGACGAGGGACTGGTACGTCACGATCGTCGCGGACGGGCACGCGGCACGGACGAGGTAGACGGTGCGGGAGATCGCGGCGGCGAACCGGGCGCGATCGGCGTGCGGCGCGAGGTTGCGGCCGGACCAATCGACCATCCGGTGCAGCCACGGCTCAAAGTCGAGCATGACCAGCGATCCGGGCGGGATGCGGCCACCGGCGGCGAACGCACCGGCGGCGTTCACGCGTGCGTCGGCAGCAGCCCCGGCGTACCAGCCGGTGCCGAGGTAGACCATCGGCCGCATGCCCAGCGCGTGCGCGGGCGGCTTCTGGCCGTCCTGCCCCGGGGCGCGGGCGGCTGAATAGTCCATCGCGTCGAAGGATTCGAAGGGCATGGTTAGATCTCAGCCTCGTGCTCTGGCTGTTCGTCGGGGTCGATCCACTCGAGCGGGGCGGGGTACTCGGTTCCCTCTTTGATCGTCGGCCACGGGAGCATGCCCACCTCCTGCGAAGCGATAGACGGTTTCGAGCCGAGGTACGCCGTTGATCTGGGTCCTGACAGAGCGGCCGATGACGACGCGACCGTCGCGGATGAGCGGCCGCAGCCTCTCACGCATGAGGGAGCAACGGCTGTGCGTTGGCTCCTGCCCCAACGCCTCGACCATCTCGGCCACGGTCGCGCCGTCGTCGCCGGCGTGATTCTGGGCGAGCGCCTTCCGCAGTTCGGCAATGTCGAGCGTCGGTTTCATGGCTTGGGCCTGTACAGGTTCCGGTGAACGGTCGGAAGGTCGAAGGGGTCGGACACCCGCGAGTAGTCGAGCACCACGCCACCGACCATGATGCCGCGCTGGGCCGCAGGAACGACCTTGTGACCGTGGCGAGTGAGGAGCTGCCACGCGGGGAGAACGACCGCCATGCCGCAGCCGTCGTCGTAGCTGCCGTAGGTGTGGCGGTGCGAGCGGACGACCACGCGGGGGATCGGCGTCCCGGCGCCAGCGGCCTCGGCCTGCTCCTCGATGAGCTGGATGGAGAGCTGCGAGCCCTTCAACGCTCGGCGCGAGGTCGCGGGGATGTGGTGGCGGAACGAGGTGAGCACGCCGCGGACGTTGATGTCCCACCAGTCGGGCGCGAAGTTGTCGGTGTCGGGGCAGCGCCGGGCCTTCAACTCAGCCGCGATGTCCTCTTCATCGTCGCGGGTGTGGCATTCGGTGCCCTTGACGACGTAGACCTCGGACGCCCGCGCCGCCAGCGGCCGGAGCAGTTCGAGGGCAATCCGCCGCTGCACCTTGACCGCCGCGGATACCAACTGGTGCCCGCCGTGGTGGTTGCCCTCGAGCACGTCGCCGTTGACCAGCAGAGCGAACTTGCGGCGACCGACGACGGAAGGGACGTACTCGTCCGTGAAGTGCTCCCAGCATCGGGTAAGCCACTTCTGCACGCGCGAAGCGTGGATGGTCAGATCGTACTGACCGGCGATCTCGTCAGGGCATGGGGCGAAGGCGCTCCCGGCGTGGATGTCACCCACCGAGACGACATACGGAACATCGGTCTTCGCCGTCGCCATGCGTCACCCCGTTCCGATGAGATCCTTCAGCCGCTTGATGCACCCGCAGCCCGCGAACACGTCAGGGTCCGGGATGTTGACCGCCTCACCCGTCCGCATCGCCAGCACGATCGAGCGTGACGCGATGATCCACAGCCGCAACGGGTACGGGATTCCGTACCAGTCGATGCCCAACCACGTCACGATGCCATCGCGGTACGGGAGTCCGTACAAGGCCAGTGCCGCGCGGGTCGCGGGGTCGATGTTGGATTGGCAACCGCACATTACGAGAAGAGGGCGGCGTCTAGTTGATCTTCCAGCGTGCCAGCACCACCGCCGCCGCCACCGGGAGCACCCGGAACCGTCGTCGAAGCGCACACGCTGCCGGGGGCGGTGCAGCCAACGGCCAAGCCGCACAGGGCAGTTGCTACGGAGCCGGTGATTACCAGCGGGCCGAGGGATTCAGATTGAAACGTGTTCGGGTTGATGCAGGTCGCCGCGAACGTGAGAGAGAATGACGCACCAGCGCCGAGGATGCAGTTTCCCTCTTTGACAAGGAACGGCGTGCAGGTTCCAAACGATCCCGGAAGAATGGTCGTTGCGTTTGCTGCGCCAAACGCCTGAAGCGTTGCCACGCCGTTCAATAGACGCACTTCAATACCAACAGTGGCCTGATTGCTTTCCTCGTATCCGCCAGCGATCTGCGTGGAATCCGCAATCACATCCCAGCGGAACACGATCTGCCTCGCCGGGTTGACATAGAACGGAGACGGCTGAAAAGCCCATCCGCCGCCCGACTGGGGCTGCGTGGTAGCGACAGAATGAGAGACCTGCGATTCGCTGCCACCACCCGGGGACAGGTTGCCCGTGACCGTTCCGGCAAACGTCAGGACCGTTTGGTTGTGGACAATGCGATTGACTTCACACGAGCCGCCAAGCTGCGCGGTCGCGTTTGCGCCTGTCGCGGCTAGAACTAGCGGATCGAAAACGCTTGTGCCGGAGTACGTGCCCGAGAACGCGCCTCCGACACAGCTTGCTGGCGGCGGAGACGGATTGATTGCGAACACGATCCGCTTTCCGCTCGCGGTGACGTTCCACCACGTCTTGAGCTGTCGCGGGGTCGTCGCTGGCGTGATTTCGCACGGGAACGACGCCGTGCAGCATGGGCCGAGTGTCGGACCACACGCGCAAGACGGACACGCCCCCGCCGCATTCGTGACGCGCACGCCGCCGGACGAGCCGACGCGCACGCCGCCGTTGGTGCTGACGAGGACGCCGTTAGCCATTTCAGGCGAACCGGGGGCCGCTGCCGGTGTTGTTCTGGGTCGTGATCGTGTACGCCGCACCCGAACGCGGGCGGATGATCGTCAGGCCGGGGCCGACGTTGCCGGTCGCAATCGTGATGTCCTGGGCAAGCTCGGACAGATCCAGCGTGCCGGACTGGGCATTCAGGGTCGTGATGTTGCCGCCCTGCTTGATCTTGACCACGCCCGAGCCGCCGAGGTTCACAGTCGTCGGCGTGCAGGTCGTGCTGTCGATCAGCAACTGGCCCGCGTAGACGTTGGCCGTGGTCACGTCGCGGTTCAGGTTGCACGAGCCGCCGTTCAGGGTCACGGTCGTCGCCGCCGTGCCGCCCTTGTCGAGGAAGGTCACGCCGCCGGTCTGGCTCAAGGTCGTCACAGCCGCCGAGTCCGAGCAGAGCAGCGTGCCAGCCGAGACGATCGCCGTGGTGATCAGACAGGCCGTGGCGGACACCTGGCCGTTCTGGGCCGGGTTGACCTGCAGCTCATTGATCGTGCCCGAGCCCGCGTTGCTGGTGATTCGGATGACCTGACCGGACCACTCGAGGATCATCTTGCCCGTCGCGGTGCGGTTGCACTCGAAGTCGAGCGCCGAATCCGCGATGTCGCCCATGAATCCCGGCGTGGCGTGGAACAGCAGCAGGTCGATGGTCGGGTTGGACAGGCCCGCGGTGTACGCGTCCTTGCCCTGCGTGAGCCGGACAGTGTCGCCGTCAGCGATCGAGCCGCCAGCAATAGAGGTGATCAGGTTGGGGTCGCGGACGGTATTGGTGAACGTGGCCATAGCGGCCCTCCGTTTCTAGGGGTCTTGGTGGGTGGATTGGTCAGTTGGTCAGGAGCCGATGACGCGGAAGCCGCCGCCGGTGCTTTCCTCAAAGCCGCCCGACAGAATGCGGTCCTCTTCGGTGACGGGCTGCGTGGCGTCCGATTCGATCGTGATCGTGATCGTGGCGTAGGAGCCAGCAGCCTCGGCCGCGCCGCTGGTGACGATCTCGATCTCGGTGACGCCTTCCATTTCGGTGGACGAGAGCGACACCGAGCCGCCGCCGGCGGCAATGGTCTTGGCACTGGTGAACCCGTAGGACGACGGGCCGACGACGCGGTTGACGACGAGCGTTCGCGTGGACCAGGAGCCGGATTCCTTGAACGCCGCGACGGTGATCGCCTTGGCCGTCGGCACCTTCACCCGAATGAACTCGCGCGTGGCCACGCTGAGATCGAAGCGGTTGAATCGCTGGGGTTGACGTGAGATCGGGTTGGCCATGTCAGGAGCACGCCTCGTGGAAGACGGTTTCGCCCTCGGACCCGCCGGGCAGCAGGACCAGCTTCGCGGTGATCTGGCCGCTCGCGTCGCGGTCGCGGAGGATGTAGCAGAACGAGCCGGTGGCGGCAGGCCGGATCTTGGTGAACGCCGTATCTGCGCCCTTCACCGGACGCCCGTAGGACGGGGTCGCGTTGGTCAGAATCGCGTTGTCTTCGAAGATGCCTTTGACGGTGTACAGCACGTTGGCGGGCAGATCAGGATCGCCGCCGGTCTTGGCGGTGATGCGGGCCGGGATAAACCAGTCCGGCGACTGCGACAGCATCAGGTGCAGGCCGTCGTCGGTCCATTTGCCCAGGATGCCCGGGCCGGTGGTGATTCGCAGGGCGCGGAGCAGACCGCGCACGATGCTGTTGTTGTGCTCGGCCCGGACGTTCTGGCCCGCCTGAACTGTGGTCCCGATGTTCGGCATCACCAGAGCCCCGTGAATGCGGTCGCGCGGTAGAGCTGCACGGCACCGAGCGTGCCGGTCGGCTTGCCGTCCTTGTCGATGATCGCCCAGCGGAAGTAGAAATCGGTGGCCAGCTCGAGCTGGTGCTTGACCAGCACGGCGTCTGGCCGCACGTCAACTTCGAAGCCCATGTACAAAGCCTGTTTCGGCTGCAGGCTGATTGCGGTGGCGGTTCCAAGCGGGGCGGGCAGCGTGACGGCGTCGGAGTTCAGAGCCTTGTCTGAGGCGAGGCCAATCAGGGTCGAATACGGAACGGCGTAGGTGAGCGGGCGGAAGTCGTAGACCTCGGCCTGAATGCGTCCGACTTGCTTGGACATGGGCTTGCCGTTGTTCGCGGCTCCCGCGGCCGTGGCAAGCGTGTTCAGGTCGGTGTAGTACGCCGTCATGACCATGCCCGAGTCGTTCACGCCCGCACCGACCTCGACGCTCTCGTTGCCGATGCGGATCACGGTGTGCTTGACGCCCGCGGGCTGCACTTCCTTGACCGTGCTGCTCCACTGGTAGTTTCGCTCTGCGTACTCGACATAGACCGACGTGACGCCGCCGACGCCGTTGGCATCGTCCTTGTCGCCCTCGACCACGGAGCGGCGCGAGACGACGACAAGGCCCGGCGTTCCGATCGAGTAGACATCGCCGATCTGCGGCACGCCTGGTGCGGACAGTGCCGCGATCTCGTCGCGGGTCTGGACGCGGTACTTGGCGACAAGGCGCGTGCCGCTTCCGACCGAGTCGGAGCTGCCTGCCTCGCGGTCGAAGATTCGTCGTACTGCTGGTGGCATGTCAGTCCTGATAGCTGGCGAGTGAGTACCCGGGGGCGTTCAGGCGAGTGGCGACCGCGTTCAGGTCGCGTGCCGCTTTCTCAATGTTCGCGTCGATGTTCTTGATGGACCGCTCGACTCCCTGCGTCGCCAGCGACATCTGCTGGCCAAACGTGGCACCGCCGACGCCAACGGACTGGAAGCCGTCTCGGGCCTCGGACTGTGCGGCGGACATGACGCGTTGGTCGATTGCTTGGCGTTCGGCCGAGTCGAGTTTGACCAACTCCCCAAGAGCCCGCTGGCGGTCGGTTTCGCTCAGGTAGTCCGCACCCTCGATCTCGCGGCGCAGCTTCTGGGACCGCGCCGCCTGCTCGGCCAACTCGGCCTCGCGGTCGCGTCCGTGACTTCGGAGCATCTGCAGGCGGCGATTCTCAAGCTGGTCCGCAAGGCTGAGGCGTGCATTGCCCTTGCGGTTCTCGTCTGAAATGAACTTCTGCTCGACCTCGTTCTGACGCGCCGCGATCTTTGCCGCACGCTCCCGATTGGCTTCTTCCGCAGCGTTGGCGTCGGCTTCCTTCTGGGCGGTTGTCAGCCCTTGGCCCTTCCTGCCGATGTCGTTTTGTGCCTTGTTCGCTTCGGCCTGAATGCGCTCCAGCGCCTCCATCGCCGTCTCGCCGGTCTGGATGCGCCGCATCACAAGACCGACAAGGCCCATTTTCCCGATCTCGTCAATCTGCTTCTGGGCTTCCTCGGCAACGGCTTTCTGCCGTGCGGTCTGCGAGCTTCCGATGCTGGCGTACGCGTCCTTGATCCCTCGAATCGCGTTGATCTGATCGTTGGCGGCGCGCACGCCCTCGGTGCCCATTCGCTGCAGCGATCCCGAGTTGCGTTCGATCTGGTCCTGCAAATCGACGAACTGACGCACGAGAGCGCCGATCTGAGCAATGGCGCCAGCCGCGCCGAAGCCAGTGAACAGGCCTTTCGCCGCGCTTGACGTCCGCTTCATTGCGTTGGCGAAGCTGGACAGACGCCCGTCCACGCGCTGCATGCCCGCTTGGAACTGCGCATCATCCGCCGAGATTCGCGTCATCAGGTCAGCCATTGGATTCCCCCAGGGCTTCGAGATACCGACGCTTGCTCAGCTTGACGATGCCGCCACCACCAGACTTCACCGCGGCGATGGCACTGGCCATGACCTTGTGCCGCTTCTCGACCATGCTCGCGTGAGCCTCGGTGTTGTGGACTTCGACGATGGTCCGCGTCCGCGTCTGGCGAATGCGACCGCGACCGATGTAGACCTTGTACCGAACCGACGCCCGACGACCGCCGAAGGCGTTGATGACGATCGCGTCCTCGGTCTGCTCGAATCGCCGCAGCTCAAGCTCGGCCCGGTTGCGGTTGCGGAGGATCTTGCGGTAGTACGGCTCGTCGGTGCGGCCCGCGGCCTGATACTGGTTGTCGCGGAGGGTCCAGTAGGCGGCCTCTTCTGCCAGCCGTGGCACCAGACGATCGGCGAACTTGCTGCGCTTGGTCTTGATCGGCACCAACGGCCCGACGCCGGCGCGGTTCGCGGCCTCGGCCAGATTCTTCTTGAAGCGGCCGGTATCGACCGGGGCGTTGCTGTACGCGATGCGGCAGACAGATCGGGCGTTCTCGATCGTTGCCACGCGACGCGCGTACACCTTCCGCGAGAGGATGCGCTGATACCGCGCGTCCCATCGGGATTTGTCCGTCGTGATCATCAGAGCCCCGCGATGCCGACAGCCGCCGCCGCGATTCGCATCTTCTCGTTCTCTTCCTGCCGCCGGACCAGTTCGTTGGCGAGCATCATCGCCCGCTTGCCCGCGTCCAGACCGTCGATCCACGCGATCGGATCACCGACGCCGAACCGTTCCGCCGCCGACAGCAGCAGGCCCGTCTCGGTGTTGTCGTAGTCCTCGGGGATGCGAATCTCGGGGGCAACGTCTGCCGAGCCGTCACGCTCGACCACGAGCACCCGAATCGCTTCCTTGACCATCGCCACCGTGCCGAGCTGGTCGATCGCCTCGTGCAGCAGCCGCACGTCGGCGTCGGTCATCTTGTCGCGGAGCTGCTTCGTCGCGTCCACCAGCCAGCCGTTGTCGGTGACGGCGTCGCCAGAGGCCGGGAACGGGCGCCCGTCCTCGAGCACAAGCCCGATGCCGATCGCCACCTCGGCCAGCATGACGTTCGCATACCACCGGCGCAGAGCCCGGTTGTAGATCACGTCGTCCGGTCGCTGGATCGGCGGGGCGTTGCTGCCCTTGGTCGGGTCAGGACCGAAGGGCGGGGCAGGACGGGGAAAACAGTCCTGCACCGCCTCATGTTCGGAGACGCGAAGCGCCCGGATGGTCACGGTGCGATCGGCGTCCAGCCGCACAGGCCGGGACGCGATCTTGCTGGCGATCGTGGCAAGTGTGGTGGTCATATTCACGAGAGCGGCGAGCTGTACGCGGTGATGGTCGGGGCGGCTTCGAAGTCGGTCAGGTCCAGGTCGAACTCGTCGAACGAGCTTCCGGCCTTGACCGAGATACCGCCCTCAGCCTTGACGGCGCAGTAGCGGAAGCGGTAGAGCTTGCCAGCCGACGCGCCTGCGAAGTTGGGGATCTCGATGTAGATGTCGTGGAGCTTGCGATTGCCGTCCGCCGGCGAGTTGTCGATGGTGCTGAACCACTGCTCGACCTGTGTGGAGCCGACCGACGCGGTGCCCCAGACCTTGATGCGGAGCTGCGTCGGCTTGGCGTCGCCGTTCTGCGGGGTGGTCAGGTCGCCGACGTTCGTCTCGTGCAGGATCTCGCGGAGCCCGGGCGTGTACTCGAACCAGGAGTTGGGGCGAAGGTTGCTGATGCTGATGTAGTCCGTGCCGTTCTTGATGAGGATGCGGGCGTTGGTCGCGTCGCAACGGCTGCGGGCGGTGTTGACGGTGGTAACTGCCATGTGAAAGCCTCCAAGTCGCGGCGGGTCATCCGTCGCGTTGGTGTGCGGGTGTGGTGAACGTGATCAGGGAGCAACGAGCGACGCGCCAGAGGTCCGGCGAGCCATGCCAGTGCCTACCAAGCGGAACAGACCAAACGGGCCGTCTTGCGCGTCCGTGTCGCTGCCAGCGGCCTCGACTTCGCGTGAGACGCGGTGAATCTGCACTTCGTGGCCGGTGGACGCGTCGTACAGGCGCTGTTCGTTGAACGCGGTGGCGATCTCCATTGCCATCCGCGTGACAAGGTTGATCGCAGCCTCTTGAGCGGTCGCGCCGACGACGCCGACGATTTCAAACTCCACGTCTGCCATGTCCTCAGCTTCGTCGGCCATGACGCGATCGTGCGGAGACACGGACAGCCGGATCAGTTCGGCCGCGACGTTGCCGAGGTCGCGTTCAGGCTCGCCCAGCACGCGGACCACGGGGTCCACGGTGTTGAGCTGCCCTACCAGCAGCTTCAGAACGATGGAATCGTCGATGATCGCCGCAGCCATATCAGGACTCGTTCCGCTTGAATCGGGCCGTGATCCGCCACGCCAGGTCGTTGGCGTCGGTTTCGATGTTGGTGACGCTCAGTGTGAACGTGTCCGGGCCGACCGTGTCGCTGATCTGGTCGTTTCGGTCGGGCACCACGGACGCCCCGAGATCGGACTTGCGGAGGGTGTAGACGAACTCTGTGACAGCCCCGCGGCCAACGTCCTCGGAACGGCCGGGCGAGCGGATCGCCGCGACAGAGATGGTCGCAGTCGTGGTGTACGCCCGCGTCATCGTCGCCGTGTTGATCGACGAGCCCGGCGACCGCTTGTAGTAGGTGATCGTGCGCCCGAGGTCGCCGATCGCCTCCTCCATCATGTCCGAGATGTCAGAGTCGAGCGCGCCCACTCAGGTGTCCTTCTGGATGAGGAAGTTCGCACCGCTGCCGGAGCCCAGATCCGTGTCGAACAGGATGCCGTCTGCGTTGCCGAGGTCGGGGAACCAGACCGAGGCCTGCGTGTTGTTCGCGGGCGAGTAGACCACCGCACCGGACGACAGGCCGAACGCCGACTCGAGGGCCGTCAGGTACGAATCCTTCGACACGCTCACGGTGTCCGCAAGGCGGTCGCTGCTGCCGAACATCGTGGAGCCCGACGCGCCGTCGCCGGTCGCGTTGCCGAGCGTGACAGTCAGCGTCGCCAGCAGATGCACCTCGCATGGGCCGTTGAAGCCCGCCTCAGAGGTGCAGTGCACGGCGTAGACACGGGTGGTGAAGGTGTCGTTGTCGGCACCGCGGCCGAAGGGCACGATGCGGACGCCGCGGGCCGGGGACGCGGTCGCCGTGTCGCCGACGCGCCCGAGCGGGACGACCCGCAGATTGGCGTTGACGGCGGTGATCGCGGCCAGGCTGTCGAACTGGCCATCGGCCGGGACGGTCAGGGCGTAGGCGGTCGTGACCTGACCGGCGCCGGGCAGGTATCGGGAGAGGCGTTCAACGTGAGTTCCCATGTCTGCATCCTTCTCAATCGGTGCGGCGCGACCGCGAAGGCTGCGCCCGCCGGAGGTGTCAATCTGGTCAATGATCGGAATGACCGCCGCGCACTTGGTGTCGGTTTCGGTCCACGTCGTTCTGTCCGCCGACGCGGTGTACAGAAACACGTCGGTGCCGATGGTCCCAAAGAAGGCGTTCCGCTGGCTGCTCGTGGTCCATTCAAGGCAGTAGAACTGCAGCGCCGAGTTCGCGGTGGCGTCGGGCTTGAGGAAGATTCGCACCACGTCGCCGGCGGCGATGGTCGTGGGCGGCACGTCCACGTTCACCAGGATCTGGCCGGGGTTGGATGACGGCAGGGAGTAGGTGTTGAACGAAGTCGTGCTAGTCGTCTTGAGCGTTGTGCCGTCGCTGGCGTAGACGTTGACGACGATCTCGTGCGTCGCGTTCGCCGCGGGGCGGTACATGACGTTCACCGACTTGAGGCGGCACCCGAACTGTGCGTTCCACCGGATGCCGCGACGGTTCGGGCTGCTCGCCGAGTTCCAGTTGGTCTCGTTCGTCAGGAGCGGGACGTTGGACGTGTTGCTGATGACCGCACCCGAGTTGTCGGACGCCCACAGCGTCGGCATGCTGCCGGTGTGGGACCAAGAGCCGCTGACGAGGCTCGAGTAGTGCGGGTGAACAAAGTTCGTCAGCCACGTCTGATAGCCCGCCCGAATCGTGATCGTGTTGGTGTTGTTCAGGCCCGATCCGGTCGTGCCAGTGCGGATCGTGATAGCGATGAGCTGCGGGGTCGTGCCGTTGTTGGTGTAGGTGTCAACGAAGTCGTGCGAGACGACCGCGCCGTTGGTCACGGCCGCGCCGCTGTTGTCCTCGATGAGCATGGGGACCGAGCCGCCGCCGTTGCTCGTGAGAGGCGTTCCGTTGGGCCGACCGCCGTAGCCCGCGCCGCTGTTCGTGACGCCCTCGATCGAGATGTTGTACGTCGGGGTGCCGACCGGCGCGCCGCCGCCGACGATGTAGACCGAGCTGATCGTTTCGCCGGGCTGCAACATGCAGATCGCGGCAAACACGTTGTTGCTGGCCGTCGCGTTGTTGAACGTAACCGTGGCGTGGGCGACGTACGGGAACTGCGACAGCCGCATCAGCGGTGCAGATGGGATCGTGGTGAGTGCCATTCAGCGGTCCTTCTGTGTGTGCTGGGCCTGTGCAGCGTTGCCGCTGGCGACCACCTTGATGCCGAGCCCGATCAGTGCGGTGATTGATGCGGTGATTGCAGCCGCCACCCACCCGTTCACGCGGTTATTGCGGGCCTTGTCCGCTTCCGACTTCTCGCGGGCTTGGCGCTCCATCTCGGCCATGCGGAACAGCAGCCCGCTGGCGGGATCGCCGTTGCCGGTCAGGAACTTCTCGATGCGGTTTTGGCCCTCAATGAGCCGCCGCACGTCCTGAGAAATCAGGACCAGTTCGTAGCCTGCCGAATGTTCGGTCGGGTCAGATTGCGGAGGACTCACGCTTTGGCTCCGAGTTTGATGCGCTTGGCTTCCGCCTTCCATGCGGCGGCGTAATACGGGTCCATGCGGATCGCGGTGATTCGTGCGTCTTCAGCCGCCTGCTCTTCCGGCGTCATGGCGACGTACTTCTCCACGTCGAGTTTGGCGGCAACACGCACCGGCTGCGGGATCAGCCATTGCAGGAACTTCACGCCAGCAAGGAACGCGGCGACGATGGGCCAGAACTTGATAGTGAGGACGATTGCGGCGATGCCGAGGCCAAGCCAAAGCAGGTTTCCCAACGCGGTTGCCCACCACGGCGTCTTGTCCTCGACCTTCGGCAGAGCCGTCTGGACCTTGCCCGCCTCGATCTGGATGTCGCGGGCGTTCTGGCCGATCGCCTTGACGTGACCGGTCGCCTCGGCGTTCTCGGCCACCAGCGGGGCGAGGGCTTCCGTGTGGGCGATGATGCCAGCCGCGAGCGTCTGCGTGTTGCCTGCGGCGCGGGCAATGTCCTTCGTGCCGGAGGTGCAGCCACCCGTCAGGAACACAAGCCCAATCAGAAAGCCAGCCGCGAGAAGGCCGACGCCGACGCGAAGCAGGGCATGGCGGATGTTCTTGCTCATTCAGTACACCCCGTTCACGAGTTCAGCCAGCGTCACGTTCTTGTACGTGCCGTCTTTCATCTTCGGGTAGACCGCGTCGATCACGGTGCGCATCACGGCGTTCTGGTTGGGCTGGTTGCCGTGCCCGTACCACACCGCCAACCCGCCGTGCGCGTCGAGCGCGTCGAGCAAGCCCTGCGCCGGCGTCGCCGAGTACCCCGTCGCGTGCTGCACTTCGAGATAGTCGAGGTGGTTGGTCGTCGTCGTGTTCTCGCCAGCGGTGGACGTGTGCGAGATCACGTCAAGGTCGGTTTCCAGAAGCAGATCCGCCTGCGCCGGGAGCATGTTGCCCTGGTGCGTGGCGTAGACGCGAGCGCCCTGCTCAAAGCCGTTGTCCTGAAGCCACCAGACGGCGGGGCGGATGTGGTCGCGCAGAAGCGACTCGGCCGACACCTCGCGCTGCTTGTAGTACGGACCAGAGCCATAGGTGCCGATGTCGTCGCCGAGGTACAAGGACCAGCCGTGATTGCCGATCATGTGGCCCGACCGCTGCATAGCGATCAGTTCGGCCTTCGTGATAAATCCGGTCTGCCCGACCATGCGGGGATGGACGTGGAAGTTGCCGCGGATGCCGTAGCGGTCGAGCGCCAGAGCGGTCTTCCAGCACTCGGCCAGTCCGTCGTCGTCACGGAATGCGACGAGCTTGGTGCTGACGGTCGGGCGAAGGAACTGCAGCGTGTCGAACGTGACAGAGCACGAGGTTCCGGTCTTGGAGGTCAGGAAGACGCGGATTAGGTGAACGTCGGCGGGGTTGACAGACCCGACCGTTGTCGGGTGCAGGACAAGCGTGTTCCAGCCGGGACCGCAGACGGCGGACGATGAGAACTGCTGGAAGTTCGCCATCGTCACGCTGGCTTCGTTCGCAGCCGTGTCGTGGAATCGGATGGTGATGCTGCCGACGTTGCCAGACTGGTCGCTCTGGTCTGCGGGATCGACGTACACCCGCATGAGGATGAACGGCCACTCGTTCGTGCCGCCGCTCAGGTCGATCGGGCCGGAGCCGCCAGTCGAGACGCGGTAGTCGTAGAAGAAGTCAGTGGACGTGCCAGATGTGGCGGTGAGCTTGATCGAATACGGGCGAGTCTGGCCGCTCTGGATCTCGCCCGAGCGGCAGTTGTCAAAGTCGCGTGCGGCCGTGCCGGTGTTCACCCTTGCACGATCCGGCGAAAAACTCGACGGCGTGTCGTTGAGCTGGTCGAAGCCGCAGATGTGCGTCGTGCGGAATCCGCCCTTGCGCAAGCCCTTCGGCGTCGTGCGGGACTTGTGGAACAGCCGCGAGGACGCGATCGGGTCGTACTCGTCATCGTTGACACTCGGGCCGATCTCGATCGAATCGACGCGCGAGCTGGCGTCAAGGTTGACCACGACCACGCGGTACTGATTGAACCGCGGCACGAGCATCGTGCCCGTCGCGTACATCAGCCCGAGCGGGATCGCGGTACCGTTGGCGAGGTTGCGGCCTTCGAGCCGGATGAGCCCCGTGCCCGTCATAAAGACGCGCAGGGACACAACCGCTTCGGCGGCGTGCGAGTTGAACCACGCCGACGAACTCGGCGCGGTTGCGATGTTGATGGCCGTGATCATGGGTGAATAGCGAGAGCCGGAATCGAACCGACGACCTTCCGGGTATGAGCCGGACGCGCTACCGCTGCGCCATCTCGCAGATAAAGCCGACGCCCGATGGCGAAACCGGGCGGCGGTTGGGAGTAGACGGCGAGGGGACGAAGCTCGCCGAGTGAGGGCTTAGGTGACGCTCTTGAACAGGAACCCGCAGGACGAGTCCATGATCACCTCGTCGGTGTACTCGATGCAGCGCACCACGTCAGAACGACGGGTGTCATCGCGGTACATCTCGACCAGGAGGCGGTCGTCGAGCTGAGCGCCAACGTCCAGAGCGGCAGCGTCGCTGCGGTCGAGGACGTTGTTCAGGACGAACGTGCGGCCGAGCTGGGGTTCACGCAGCATGCGCTCGTTGCTCACGCGAGCAAGGAACGCGTAGGTGTCCGACCAGATGCGGGACATCGACGGCGTGGCGCCGGCAACGGCCGTGTTGTAGATCGCGGGAGCCTCGATGATGCGGTTCACGCCGAGGACAGCCGCGAGCGTCTCAAGGTTCGGATTGCCTTCGATGTAGCGGCCGTACACGTCCTTGATCTGGTTGCGGACGTTGCTGGTTGCCCACAGGTTGCGAATGACGCGATCGTTGGCGAGCAGGACGTACGAGCCGTCACCGACCTTGGCCGAGATCGCGTTCTTGCCAGCGTTCAGGTCGGCAATGGGGGTCGCAGACGACGCATTCGACCACGCAGCCGACACGGTCAGGCCGGTCGTTCCGCTGGCCGGGAACGTGGTTTCATTGAAGATCGCCGCGGCCACGTCGGACTCGTGCGCGATCGAGAGGACGTTGTACGCAGTGGTCGCCGCGACCTGGTCCTGATCGAGCACGCTGCGATAGATCGCCTTCTCGGCGCGATCAACCGACTCCTCGATGCCGCGCTCTTCGCAGAGGAAGGTCGCGGAGTCGATCGGAGTCGCAACGCGGGC
>Ga0315900_10002448_pt1 | contig 28317 bp, 11 predicted proteins | sample LakEriMetagenome_FD_203521 | JGI IMG/M metagenome (GOLD analysis project Ga0315900, IMG submission 203521) | Freshwater fungal communities from buoy surface, Lake Erie, Ohio, United States - Buoy 12 MA114 | ecosystem: Environmental > Aquatic > Freshwater > Lake > Lake biofilm | place: USA: Lake...
ACGCCGCCGTTGAGCACGACCTCCACACGATCAATGCCCTTGGCATCACCGGCCACGCCCTTGATGAGGAATGGGCTGAGCGTGCTCAGGGCCGTGGCTGTGGCCGCCGGGGTGGTCACGGTCAGCGTGGGCTGGGTGGTGTCAATTGCCAGCAGTCGCACCTCGGTGGAGGAGATGGAGCCGAGCGTGGTGTCACCAGTGGGTGAGGCAAGGCTCACAGTGAAGCGGCGGTTGGGCAGGGTACCCGAGCGGGGCAGGAGGGTGATGGGAACCACCTTGCTGGTCTCTCCTTCGGCAAAGTCCAGGACCGTCGTCAGCGCGGTGTAATCCGTGCCTGCCAGGGCGGCATTGAAGGGCGGCACCAGGCTGGCGCTGCCATTGCTGGTGGTCAGTGTCACGCTCGTGGCCGCCGCCCCCCCGGTGCGGGTCAGCTTGACAAAGGCTTGGGCGGCACCTGGAAACACGGGAACAGCATGACTGCTGAAGGCCACCTCACCAGGGTCATCCAGGTATCCACCGGCACCTCCGAGGACAAAGGCGTGCTGCGTGGAGCCGCCGCAGACCAGCCCGCCAAAGACCTCTCCCTCCGCCAGTGAGACCTGCGAAACCGCCACGGGCACCAGGCTGAATTCCGGGGTGGTCGTGCCGATGCCAAGTCCGCCGAACTGGTTGTTTCCCCACGCCGTCAGAGTTCCATTTTCAAGCAAGGCGATGCCATTCAGGCTACCTCGCCCTGCGTTCACCACGTTTCCTCCGGCCAGCGCCCCGAAGCTGTTGAGCGCCACCGGTGCGTGAACGTTGATGATAGTGCCGTTGCCCACGGTGTTTTGCCCAAATCCCCAGGCAGTCAACGTTCCATCCGAGCACAGGGCCATGCTGCCATGACCTCCAGCCAGCGCTTTGACCACGGTCTTGCCGGCCAGCGCACCTCCCATGTTCACGAGCACCGGCACGTTCCGGTTCAGGTTGCTGCCATCCCCCACGGCGCCGGTCAGTTCATTGACTCCCCATGCCACCAGCACACCGTCCGAGCAGAGCACCAGGTTGTGGGAGACTCCGGCGGAAATGGAGACTGGCGTGCGACCGATGAAGACTCCATTGACATCCTGCACCGGCACGGCCACCGCGCTCTGCTGGTATTCGATGATGTCCATGTTGCCAAGCACGCCGAATTGATCCGATCCCCAGGCGAAAAGGCTGCCGTCAGTGCACAGCACCAGGTTGTGATATCCGCCCGCCGCGATGGCGGCCACGGACTTGCCCGCCAATGCTCCGCTCATGTCCACAGCAATGGGAGTCGTGCTCGTGGCGATGCTCTGGCCGCTTTGCTGACCCTTAAGCGCACCCCAGGCATAAACCGTGCCGTCCGAGCACAGCGCCAGGGAGTCTGACAAACCAGCGGACACCGCCACCACACGTTTTCCGGCGAGCGCGCCGCTCATGTTTACTGCCACGGGCGTGGCGCTGCTGGTCGTCGTGCCATTTCCGAGCTGGCCGCGGTAGTTGCTTCCCCAGGCGGCCAGCGTGCCGTCTGAGCACAAGGCCAGGCTGTGGCTGCCGCCGCTGGCCAGTGAGAGGATGAACTTGCCCGTCAGCGCACCCGTGTTCCCTGCTGGCATGGGCACCGTGCGGTTGAGTGTCGTACCATCTCCATCACCGATCTGCCCTTCGGTGGGAGTCCCCCCACCGCCCCCGGGGTGGGAGTTAAGCCCCCAGCCCACCAGGCGCTGGATGCCCCAGCGCAGCACCAGATCATTGCCCGTGCCACCGTAGTAGTCGGTCACAAATCGGTAGTTTTGACCGCCGTGGGTCAGCACCACGACTTGTCCGTGCGCCAGGTTGCCAAACGCCCCATCGATGAAATCCAGCCCTGTGTTGTCCACCACTTTCAAGTCTGTGCCCACTGCAGGTGCAAAGCCGAGGACGAGGTTCACCGTCTTGCCCGACGCGACATAATTCGTCGCCGTCACCGGCACATGCCCGGCGTTTGCAAAGATGGCCGCCACATCGGGATCGGATGCGTTGGCTGCTCCCCATGCGGGTAACATGACGGCGATCATCAGCGCATTAAAAGGAAGTCGGATGGATCTCATGGGCGTGATTGAGGTGAGGATTAAGAGTTAGTTAAGGTGCTGGCTAAGTCTCAATAACGGGATTCATTAATCGGTGAGTTTAGAGAAAGTCATCAAGGCATTTTTGTGTCATTAAGGAAAGCAAAAAGCGTGCTCAAAATTGATCCTGGCTCGACCTCGGTCAAGGCGAGTCATCAGCTGCTTTTTTCGCCTGCTTGGCCAGCACTTGCTTTCGAAGGCGTTTGAGAGTGGGGCGTCGCGCGGCCCTCTGGTCCGGCGTGCATAATAAGGGTGGAAGGCCGTGAAGCCTTCAGACATGGATTTGACGCAAAGAGGGTTTAAGGCATCTGCGCGCCCAGGGTCACCCGGCCGCTTTCGGGATCCAGATCGGCCATCCGGTTGCTGATGACGTAGCCGTAGCCACTCTTTTCGGCTCCACCGGGGTCAGGCCGCCAACGAGGCTTTCACCACATTCATCCAGGCCATGGCGCACATCCGCACCGGTCATGCTGCGGAGGCTGAGATCGTTTTCAAGCTCAATCCAGACACCAGTTTCTCCTCCAGGTTCCTCAGACATGCGGTACTCGCACTGGCCCCTCAGCAGGCAGGTGCTACGCTTGGTCCCAGTGATCGTGACCGAACTTCTCAGCAGCCAGACCCAGTTTGATTTCCGCACCGGCCGGGAGACGGCCATTGCGGGTCCGGTTGCAAATGACTCGGAGCGCTCGGCCTGCTCCATGTTGAATCGTCTGAGGGCCAAGGGGCTCGCGGAGGCGGCGCGCATGGCGCCCTCCAGGCAGTCGCTTTCTCCGGATGTCTGGGCGGCCCTGGTGGCTGCAAGAGCACGGGAATGGGCCGTGCCTCTGATCCGGCTCGACGGCCTGGGCATCGTCCGTGATCCCGACGGCATCCTGGTTTCCAAGTCGATGGTTCCCCTGAAGACGGGTGCCGAGGCCAGTCCGTTCATGGATCCCGACTGGCAGGTGGTTTACAAACTCTTTCCCCTCCATGCCACAGGCGGCCTGGGCAAGACCTTTGAAATTGAAAAGCTTGCCGATGACCAGGGCTTTGAAATGACCGTGCGTGACGCCGTGCTGGCGGAGACAATGGAAAAGCTGATGCTGCTGCACGACGCCGGCGCGCATCCGACGGAGATCGTCGGCATTGACGACCAGGGGGATTACCTGGTGGTGAAGCAGCCTCTGGCCCAGCCTTATGAAGACCTGGAGGCGGACCGCCTGGCCGCCATCGAGCGCGTCAAGGCCGTGCCCTGCAAGGCGCGCTTCCGCCGCAATGTCTGGGTGCTCTGGATGCAGGACCATGCCTGGGTCATGAGCGACCTGCATCCGGGCAACATCATGCGCGAGCCGGATGGCAGCCCCTGCATCATCGACGCCCTGCTGGCCCCGCTGCCTCCGGCGATGATCGACAGCGACCGGCATCTGCGCGATGCGGTGGCGGATGCCAGGGCCTGGCGACTGGGCATGCCCCGCAGGCATGCGGACCCTTTTGCGCTGGTTTCAGACGACGATCTCTGAGGACGGCCTCCTGAGCTGCCTAACTAAAAGTTCCACCGAATCGGAGCGCCTGTTTTGGGCGTGATCTCGATGCTGTCGATCTCGCTGTCCGGCAGGTAGAGCCGCAGCGTGCCAAGCGGGCTTTTTCCCGTGAGTTCAACCGTGATGTCCTGCCACTCGCCCGCAGCAACCTGGAAGGGCGTTGAAGACATGCCGTTTTCATCGGCGGAGCCGTTGGGGAAGCAGTCCACCTTGCCGGCACCTCCTCCCTGGCTGCGCAGACGCAGCTTCAAGGTTGCGGGACCGTGCATCCTGGCCATGGCATGACCGAGGAAGGCGGTGCCCGGCCTGCCGGTGGCCTTCAGCGCCAGGATGCCGTCGTGTGGTGTCGCCTTGCATTGGCGCTCCTTCCAGCCTTCGAGCGGGTCCGCCTTGGTCGCTGCTTTTCCCGGGGCCTTGGCGGCCACGGGCTTGTAAGCCGGGTTGGGGCGTGGATACAGGGCTCCGGTGTCCTTGAGGAATCCGTCGATCAGGCCGCTCAGCTCCTTCACCTTCCCGGGCATGGCCGCGGCAAGGTCCTTTGATTCGCTGATGTCGGAGGCCAGGTTGTAAAGCTCATGCGTGTCGGGATTGCCGAACCAGCGAAGCAGCTTCCAGTCGCCGCTGCGCACCCAGACACCGCCGGCTTTCGCGGCTCCGGCGTGAGGATGGTAGTTGAAATAGGCGGTGCGTTCCAGGTTGCCCCGGCCCTTCAGTTCTTGCGCATAGCTGACACCGTCGAAGCGCTGCATTTCGGGCCGCTGAACGCCGAGCAGGTCAAGCACCGTCGGGTAGATGTCGATGCAGCCGACGACCGCATCGTTGGTGGTGCCAGGCTGGATTTTGCCCGCCCATGACCACATCAGGGGAACTCGTGTGCCACCCTCATAAAGGGTGCCCTTGCCATCGCGCAGCGGCGTGTTCATCGTCGGAGGCTGAAGCCCGGCCCATTTCTGCCAGGCCTCATTGGCGGACTTTCTGCCCTCGGCGATGGTGTTGCTGTGGATGTTGCCGCCGTTGTCCGAGGTGAAGATCACCAGCGTGTTGCCGGCGACGCCCTGCTTGTCGAGCTCGGCCAGGATGGTGCCGAAGCATTCGTCCACGCTGCGCAGCATGGAGGCCATGATTGGATTGCCCTGCCTGCCGCTGGGATCTTTTTTCGCGGCGAAGGCCCTGGTGTATTCCTCCTTGTGCCCCCAGGGGCCGTGCACGCCGTAGCACCAGAGGTTGAGGAAGAACGGGCCGTCCTTGCTCTGCTGGATGAATTTCACCGCCTCCGCCGCCTGCCGGTCCACGATGTATTCCCCCTTGGGACCGTCGGTGATGGTGCCGACCTTGCTTTTGGCCGTCGGCCTGCCTTCGTGAGTCACGCCGTAGGGGGAGAAGTATTCGCCCGGAGGACCGGGATCGGGATGGCAGTGGAAGGCGACATCGAAGCCCTGTTTTTCCGGCCAGTGTTCGGGCATGAGACCGAGGTGCCATTTGCCGATGTGGGCGGTGCGGTAGCCGGCGCCCCTGAGGGTTTCCGCCAGGGTGGTCTGCGAAAGCTCAAGGTAGTTTTTGCTCTGGGCCGTCAGCATGGGCACGCCGGGCGGCGCGGTCTGCTTGAAGTAAACATGGTTGGCGGGCTGAGGCGGCTGATGTCCGCTGGCGCTGGTGATGCCATGGCGTGCCGAATACTGACCGGTCAGGATCGAGGCGCGGGTCGGCGAGCAGAGCGGCTGCGAGTAGGCGTTGGTGAACCGCATCGCCTGTCGGGCGAAGCGGTCGATGTTCGGCGTCTCGTAATACTTCGAACCATAGACGCCGCAGTCCATCCAGCCCATGTCATCGACCAGGAAGAGGACGATGTTGGGCTTGTCTGCGGCGAAGGAGGAACGTGCCAGGGAGGCGGAGGCGAGGGCAAGAAGGACGAGGCGACAGATCATGGAGGCGCCTTGAACGACGCAAATGAGGTCATTTTGCAAAGGACCCGCTTTGAAGGAGAATGACCAAGGGCCACGGGCCAATGACCAGGGAATATCCAAGGTTCAAAACGGCAGGTCGTTGTCAGAGGCATCACGATATCATGCCGCACCTTGGGTCTTGGGCATTCGTGATCTGGGACATTCCTTGGTGATTGCATATTGGCCATTGGGCCTTCCCAGATGCGCATGACCGGGTCTTAACCCCTTGATTTTCTGATCACGGTTGCCTGATCGGCGGCAGCTTTTCAGCGAGCCGCCGGCGCAGGTCTATGAGCGTTTCGGCGTGGGCCGGGTCCTTGGCAAGGTTGGTGTATTCATGAGGATCCTTGTCGTGGTCATAAAGCTCGACGCCGTTCCTGCCTTCGTCCCATTCGGTGCAGCGCCAGCGTGCCGTGCGGATGCTGCGTCCCCAGAACTCGGCGTTCGGGCCACGGCGAGCCTGGGTGAAGGCGGCGTCATGAATGTTTGCGGCGGGATCCTCAAGAAAGGGGCGCAGGCTGCGGCCTTGAGCCTGGGGCGGCGTGGGGATGCCGCAGAGATCGCAAAGCGTGGGGAAGACATCCAGCAGCTCGATGAGGCTGTCACTTTGCCTGCCTGCGGATTTCATGCCTGGTGTGGCGAGGATGAAAGGGATGCGGGCGCTCTCCTCAAACAGGCTGCGCTTGTGCCACAGGCCGTGCTCGCCGAGGTGCCAGCCGTGGTCGGAGGTGAAGATGACCACGGTGTTGTCCTCCAGGCCCGCCTGCTTCAGCGCTTCCAACACGCGGCCCGCCTGGGCGTCGACATAGCTGACGCATGCCAGATAGGCGCGGATGGCGGCCCGGCGCTGCTCCGGCGTGGCGCTGAGCGTGTAGCCGGGAACGGCTCCATTGCGGGCCGGTGGCGGGATGTCCGTCTCGTCGTCCTTCGGCGCCTCAGGAAGCCGGATGTTCTCAAAGGGGTAGAGGTCAAAGTACTTCGCCGGGGCGACCAGCGGCAGGTGGGGGCGGTGGAAGCCGACGGCGAGGAAGAAGGGCCTGGTCTTGTCGTGCTTCGAGAGCCATTCGATGGCCGTGGACGCGAAGGCGCCGTCCACAAGCTGTTCGTCGCCGCCGTGGATTTCCTGCCAGCTCAGGCCCTGTTTTTTGCCGGTCTTCACATCGACAACGCTCGGGCGCTTCGGAGGAAAGGGGAGCTCGCTTTTGAAGGGCGTGCCGAAGTCCCAGGCCTGCGGGTCATCCATGCTCTCCAGTCCGGTGGGCACGCCGAGATGGAAGATCTTCCCGCAGCGTGCCGTGGCATAACCCTGATTGCGGAAGTGGTGAGGCAGGGTGAGGACGTCCGGAATGTTTTGGTAAAGGTTGTCCTCGTTGTTGGTCACCCGAGTGGAGCCTGGGCGCATCCCGCTCATCATGGAGGCGCGGGAGGGGTTGCAGTGGGGGAACTGGCAGTAGGCGCGGCTGAAGCTGACGCCGCGTCCGGCCAGGGCGTCGAGATGGGGCGTCTTCGCCAGCGGATGACCGTTGCAGCCGAGCGTGGCGGCCAGGTCGTCGGACATGAGCAGGAGCACGTTCGGGCGGGCAGGGCCGGCAGCCGTGAGGCTGGAGGCAAACGTGAGCAGGAGGGCGGTGGCAAGGAGGTGTTTCATGCGGATTTGCCGGGCCTGGATTTCTTCATCGGTGCATCCGCACCCCGGGGTTTGCCGCCGTTCGGGCTGAGCCTTTTCCACCAGTCAGGGCCTTCGGCATCGATGGCGGCGTTGTGTTTGATCAACCGGTCTTTCATTTCATGGAAGAGCCGGGATTCCTTGTCCTTCAGGTCCGTGGTTTCGAACGGGTCCGCTTTCAGGTTGTAGAGTTCAAACTCCGTGAGTTCGGCGTTGGCGAGGATCTTCAAGTCATCTTCGCGCATGGCGATCTTGGCATTGGGGGCCATGTGGAGCCGCCAGAAGAGAGGCTGCGGGCGTTTGACCTCGTCGGTTTTTCCAGCCAGCAGGGGCAGGACGTCCACGCCGTCCAGAACACGGTCGGCGGGGGAGGCGACACCGGCGACGCCAAGCAGGGTGGGGAAGAGGTCACTGCCGATGACGGGTGTGTCGCAGGTGCCGCCGGCCGGGATTTTGCCGGGCCATCGTGCGATGCCGGGGACGCGGATGCCGCCTTCATGCAGGTCGCGCTTGCGGCCGCGCAGGCCGCCGGTGCTGCCGCGCCCGGGGCTTTTCTCGCCATCGCCCTCGGGCCCGTTGTCGGAGGTGAAGAAGACAAAAGTTTGTTCGGCAAGCCCCTGCTGGTCCAGCGCCTTCATGAGCATGCCGAAGGCGTGGTCCATCTGGGTGACGTTGGCGTGGTGCTCGCGCTGCACCTCATCGGCCAGGTCCGGATAGAGGGCCTTGAAGGCCGGGTCGGACTTGATGGGATAGTGGGGTTCGTGGGTCCAGACGGCGAGGAAGAAGGGCTTTGCGGGATCGCGCTTCTCCTTCAGCCAGGAGATGGCCTCGCCGACAACCAGAGGGGCCGAATAACCCTGCATGGGGCCGACGGGCGTGCCGTTGCGGACGAAGTTGCCGGGGTTTTCGTGCGTGGGTGCCGCGTTGTTCTGAGTGGCCATCCACCATTCGTAGCCGTGGTCGCCCGGCTGCGGCTGGGCGGGGTCGTTGAACAGGCCGTTGAGGTGCCACTTGCCGCTGTGACAGGTGTTGTAGCCGGCTTCCTTCAGCAGCCTGGGCAGGGTGATCTCGCTGGTGCGCAGGTGGACCTCGGCGCCTTCGGCGATCCAGGTGTAGACCCCGTTGCGATGGGGGGTTCGGCCGGTCAGCAGGGCGGAGCGGGAGGGGCTGCACACGGCGCTGGCCGAATAGCACTGGGTGAGCCTCACGCCCTGGCGGGCGAAGGCGTCGAGATTGGGGGACTTGATGACGGGATGCCCCTGGCAGCCGAGATCGCCATGGCCAAGGTCATCGGCTAGAAACAAGATGAGGTTAGGCCGTTCGGCGGCCTGGAGGCAGGCGGTGGCAAGAAGCGTGAGGATCAGGCGCATGGCGGGGCTTCAACGGCCGCGGTCAGCCGCCCTTTCGGAGAATCGTGAGGCCTTGATCGTGGAAAGGTGGGGCGTCCGGGCGGCGTTGTCGCAGGCTCGATGTTCAAACGCCTTTCCAGCCTTCTTCTTCTCATGCCCGCCCCGGGCATGATGGCGGCGGACTTTGCCAGGGAGGTGCATCCCGTGCTGCAACGGGCCTGCTTTGAGTGCCATGGGGCCGAGCAGGGCAAGGGCGGGCTGCGTCTGCATGAGAAGCAGGCCGTGGAGAAGGCGGATCATCAGGAGATTCTTCGCCGGGTGAGCCTGCCCAGGACGGACAAGGAGGCGATGCCTAGGCGTGGCGAGCCTTTGAAGGTGGGCGAGATTGCGGCGCTGAGGGCATGGATCGAGGCTGGTGCGAAGTGGTCGGAGGCCTTGCAGGCGGGCAGGCACTGGAGTTATGTGCCGCCGGTGCGGCCGACGCTGCCCGAGGTCAAGGAGACGACCTGGTCCAGAAATCCGGTGGACGCCTTTGTCGCGGCGCGGCTGGAAAAGGAGGGCCTGGCGCCTTCGGCGGAGGCCGAACCCGAAGTGCTGCTGCGCAGGCTGTCCCTGGACATCACCGGCCTGCCTCCCTCGATCGCGGAGGTGGACCCCTTCGTGAAGGCCTGGAGGCAAGATCCGGAGCGCGCCGTGGAGGAGGCCGCAGACCGCTTGCTAGCCTCCAGGGAGTTTGGCGTGCGCTGGGCGCGTCCCTGGCTGGATGCGGCGCGGTATGCGGACTCGCACGGTTTTCAGCGCGACGACCTTCGCGAGATCTGGGGCTTCCGCGACTGGGTGGTGGATGCGCTGAACCGCAACCTGCGCTTCGACCAGTTCACGATCGATCAGGTGGCGGGGGACCTGATACCAGGCGCGCGGCCCGAGCAGGTCATCGCCACGGGCTTTCATCGTTGCACGCCGACGAATGTCGAGGCGGGCACGGAGCCGGAGGAGAGCCGCATCAACCAGGTGCTGGACCGGGTGAACACGACGGGCGCCGTCTGGCTGGGGACCACCCTGGAGTGCGCCCAATGCCATAACCACAAGTATGACCCGTTCAGCCAGCGCGATTATTATTCGCTGCTGGCCTACTTCAACAACACCCAGAAGGAGGCCGAGCGCGCCAATCCCAAGGTGCCTGGCAGCATCAAGTTCGACGGCGTGGCCGTGGGTCTGCCCGATCCGGCGCTGGAGGAGCGCCGTCGTGAGCTTCAGCGTCAGATGGCGGAGCTGGAAAAGAAAGCGGCTGCGCAGGTGAATCCGGCGGAGGTCTCCACGATGCAAAAGGGCGGGGGGGGCAGCAGGGTTCTGAAGGCGGTTTCGATTGAGACGGAGAGCGGTGCGGAGACCGCACGGCAGGCAGACCAAAGCCTGCTCTTCATTGGCGAGGCGCCTGACAAGGATGTCTATGAGATCGACTATGAACTGCCGGAAGGCGGGATGCTGAACGGGCTTCTGGTGGAGGCTCTGAGTGATGAGGCGCTGCCCGGCAAGGGGCCCGGGCGTGGCGCCGCCGCCCGGCCTAACTTTGTGCTTCAACACCTGGAGGCCGCGCTGGTGAGCGGAGGCTCCAAGGATGCAGGCGTCAAGGATCTGCGCTTCAGCGCAGCTCATGCCAGCTTCTCCCAGAAGAGTTTTCCGGCAGACGGTCTTGTGGATGAAAATCCTCAGACAGGCTGGGCGATCATGCCGCGCTTTGGAGAAAGCCACTGGGCGGCGTTGCAACTGGCTGAACCCACAAGGGCAGGAGCTGGCGCCAGGCTGCGCCTGCGGCTGGTTCAGAACTATGGTGGCGGGCGGGTGATCGGGCGGCTGCGAGTTTCCGTGATCCAGTGGGACGTGATCGCCGCGCTTCCCCAGGAGCCTGAAAAAGAGCTGGAGACGGCGGGCAAGGGGCATTCGGAAACGGTCAGGATTCGCCGTCAGATCGCCAGCCTGCAGAAGCAGCTTGCCGGCTTGAAGGCCGCCACCACGGAGGTGATGCGCGAGCTGTCCGAGCCCCGTATGACGGCCATTTTTAAACGCGGGGTCTACACGGATCCCGGCGAGCCGGTGAAGGCAGGCACTCCGGCGGTCATTGACGTGAAGTCGGAAGGGGCGCCTAATCGACTGAGCCTGGCACGCTGGTTGGTCAGCCGTGACAATCCACTGACCGCACGAGTCACGGTCAACCGCTGGTGGGCGGAGCTTTTCGGCCGGGGGATCGTCGCCACGGTGGAGGATTTCGGCATCAAAGGTTCGGCACCGTCGCATCCGGAACTGCTGGACTGGCTGGCCGTTGAGTTCATGGAGAGCGGCTGGGACATGAAGCATGTGCTGAAGCTGGTCGTGACATCGCGGACCTACCGCCAGAGCTCGCGGTTTGAAGGCTCCGGGCTGCGGGCTGATCCGGAAAACATTCTTCTGTGGCGCGGGCCTCGGCTGCGGATGGATGCGGAGATGATCCGCGACAATGCCCTGATGATCTCCGGGTTGTTAAATCTCAGGCAGGGTGGTCCTCCCATCAGGCCTCCCCAGCCTGAGGGGCTTTGGGCCAAGGTGGGCGGGCAGCAGTATCCGTATGAAGTCAGCCCTGGCGCGGAGCAGCATCGGCGAGGCCTTTACATTGTTTTGAAAAGAGGCTCGCCCTATCCCAGCCTGGTGAATTTTGACGCCTCGGCGCGAACGGCCTGCGTGGTCAAGCGTTCAAGGTCAAACACGCCTCTTCAGGCGCTGACGCTTCTCAACGACCCGGTTTATGTCGAGGCCGCGCGTGCCTTTGCCGCACGCATTCTGAAGGAGGCGCCTGCTGCAGAGGTGGATGCCCGGCTGCGTCATGCCGTGCGTCTGGCCCTGGCTCGCGAACCCAGTCCTGAAGAGCTCCGCGTTTTGAGAACGCTGGTTGAACAGCAGGAGAAGAGTGGAGATGAGGCCAAGGCCTGGCAGGCGGTCGCGGCAGCGCTTCTCAACTTGGATGAGACAATCACGAAGGGCTGATCGGGAACGGGCAGATGCAGGGAGGGTCAGGGAACCTCAAAAACCTTTTGAGTCGTTGGGTCGAGCGCCAGGGAACCGCTGGAAAGACCGCTGACATCCAGCTCACGATAAGGAGGGTAAGGGCTGATGACACGGCCTTCCTTGCCGGTTTTCTTGCCTCTCAAGAATCCACCGCTGCCGGGTGCGGGATTGTCCGCGGGTTTCTTGCTGGCGGCCGTGTCAGCCGTGCCGGTGGAAGCCTGTGGCTTGCTGCCTGGAAGCTTGCCGGGATTTCGAACCATCGTGTCGGCACTGGGCGGGTACGGTGGGGGCTGATCCGCCGGTGCAGGTTCACGGGTGATGGTGGGCGGCTTGTAGTTGTCAGGTTTTTTTTTGTCAGCCCTGGCTTCGTTTGGCTTTGAGGCCGAGCTGCCGGAGGTGGAGCTTTTGCGCTGTGTGGCAGGCGGCTGGACGGTGCCAGGGATCATTCGGCTGTCGGGCAAGGAGGAAGGCTGGCTGCCGCGAGGAGGGGGGGGTGTTTCATAACGCGGCGCCTGCTGATATTGCGGAATCTGCTGGTACTGGGGGGCCTGCTGATATTGAGGCGCCTGCTGGTATCGCGGCTGGCCTGAGTATGCCTGAGGCGGTTGGTCAAGCCTGCCCTGAGGCGGATAGTAGGGCTGTGCCGTTGGGGCGTCGCCATAAAAAACACGGCGAAACATGTCGCCGAACTTTTTTCCGAAGGTGGGCAGGAACTGCAGCGGGCTGACATACTGCGACTGCTGCTGAGGCGGCGTTGCGTGGTAGCCTCCTTGTGGCTGGCCGTAGCCTTGCTGATACTGGGGGTAGCCGGGGGCAGGCTGTGCATACGGCTGAGGTGCCGGAATCTGCTGGGGATAGCCATAGGGTTGACCGTGTCCGTGGGTGGTCAAGGCTGCGATGCCAAGCATCAAGGCCACACGGCATGGGGTGGAAATGCTGTTCATATGTTTAAGAGTTCTTAACTTTTGCTGCGGTTCAAGTCATTTCTTCCCGCCAACTTCCTTCAGACAGGGGGCGGGTGGAATGTATTCGAACCGGCTTGGAATCGATTGGGGGCTCAAGTTTCGAAGTATTTGATTTTTTTGGTTGAGAAGTCGGCGCTCTGGTCAACTATCACGGCCCGTTCAAATCCCTGCGCTTGTGGCGGAATTGGTAGACGCGCTAGATTCAGGTTCTAGTGAGTAACATCGTGGAGGTTCGAGTCCTCTCAAGCGCACCATCCCTGACACGGGGATGTTTTTGCCCATGCAGGACGCAGGATTTGTCAGACAAGCCTTTGCAGGCATCGCGCGGAGATATGTGCTGGCCAATCATGTGCTGAGCCTTGGGATTGACGTGCTCTGGCGTCGCAAGACAGCCAGCCTGGTGGCTGAGCTTGCGCCCGCCCGCATCCTGGACCTTGCCACTGGCAGCGGAGACCTGGCTGAGACGGTTCAGGCGGCGTGTCCGCAGGCCTGGGTGCTGGGAGCGGATTTTTCCGTGCCGATGATGCGGGAGGCGCAGCGTCGTCGCCTGCACAAGCTGGTGGCGGCGGATGGGATGAATCTGCCCTTTCGTGAAGCTGGCTTCGATGTGGTGACGGTCGCTTTCGGTCTGCGCAACATGGCTTCCTGGTCCGCGGGATTGAAGGAGATGCAGCGGGTGCTGAGGCCGGGAGGCACCTTGTTTGTGCTGGATTTCTCCCTGCCAAAGCCGCCCGTCATCAGGCAGGCATATCTTTTTTATCTAAAGCATGTGATGCCGAGAGTCGCGGGCTGGATCACGGGCGAGAGGGCGGCGTATGAGTACCTGTGCAGCTCGATTGAAAAGTTTCCCTCGGGCAGGGAGATGGAGGAACTGATGCTTTCCTGCGGTTTCAGCAGCGTGTCTTCCTTCAGGCTTTCCTTTGGCATCGCCTCGTTATACAAGGCCGGCAAATGAATTGAACAGGGGTATTGGGTGGGGCCACCAGTGGTGGCAGAGGGGAGATTTGAACTCCCGACCAAAGGCTTATGAGTCCTCTGCTCTACCCCTGAGCTACTCTGCCGACTTGACTGATTGGCTCCTGAGGTAGGGTTCGAACCTACGACCTAGTGGTTAACAGCCACCCGCTCTACCGCTGAGCTACTCAGGAATATCTGTCCCGTTTGGAAACGGGCCGGGATCGTAGATGATGGAAACCCGTGCGCAAGCATTTTGTTCACTCTTGTGAAGCTCCGGGAGAATGTCTCAAGGCAGGGGGAAATGGCTCAGTCCGGCTCGTTCATGTCGGGCGTGTGGAGTTCCACGGCATGAACTTTTTCCGTTTCCTGGGGAGTGGTCAGCACTTTGTAGACGCACCAGGCGAAGAGGACGCAGACAGTGCCGACGGAGAGGAGCATGACAAGCAGGCCGGAGAGGGTCATGGGAAAAGAAGGCTTTGGATTGGCGGTGGTTGAGTTGGAAAAATCAATCGTGCTTCGGCAGGCCTTGTTCGGCGCGTCGGAAGGCCTTGCTGCGGGCGGTGATCAGTCCGAAAAAAGCCATGAACGCCGCCACCAGGCCGAGGCTGAGCCGGGCGGCGAGATTGGCTTTGTCACCCAGGATGTCAGTCACGTAGCTGGAGACGGAACCTGCGCTGCCTGAGGACAGGTCGTAGCCCAGGATTTCCTTCAGGATCCAGAGGGCGAAGATGCCGAGAAGGAAGCCTGGGCAAAGCCAGCGTATGACAGGCCTGAAGATGGCGGGGACAGGGAAGGCTGCACCGTGATTCATCTCCCTGAAGCCACGGTCAATGCCCCAGACCCATCCAAAGAGAATGACCTGGAGGGTTGCCAGCAGGAAGATGAGAAAGGTGCCCACCCAGAAGTCGAGCGTGTCGAGGGCCTTCAGGTCCGAGGTGAAGTACACGACAAAGCCGGTGCCGAAGGTGGTGAGGAGGCCGAGGATGGCCACGGAGGCCTTTCTGCCGACGTTGAGGGATTCTTCCAGGAAGGCGATGCCAGGCTGAAGCATCGAGATGGAGCTGGTCACCGCCGCCAGGAAGAGCATGAAAAAGAACGCGCCGCCAAAGAACGCACCTGCGGGCATCTTGGAGAAAACCAGGGGCAGCACCTTGAAACCAAGCCCCACGCCCGCCTGTCCGGCGATGCCAGCGACGCCGAGGAAGGCGACTGCGGCGGGCACGGTGATCAGGCCGCCGAGCGCCACTTCGCAAAATTCGTTCGCGCTGCTTGCGGTCAGGCCGCTCAGGACGACATCATCCTTCGGCTTCATGTAGCTGGCATAGACGATGATCACCCCGAAGCCGACGGAAAGGCTGAAGAAGATCTGTCCGGCTGCGGCGAGCCAGAGGCTGGGATTAAGGAGCTGGGACCAGGGCGAAAGCCGCACCAGCTTCAGGGACCCGGAGCTGGCGGCCACCTCCTTTTCAGCCTCGGCGACAGCCTTGGTCCCGACCACCTCCCTGGGGGAGTCTCCTGGAAGAGGCGAGGTTTTGACCATCTGGACCTTGCCCGGATTCCACATGTAACCCAGGCCGTTGAAGACATTGTCATGCGGGCGGGCCGGGTCCGGGGCGCCCAGGGTCATCACCCGCGCCAGGATGACCAGGGCGAAGATGATGAGCAGAGGCATGCCGATGTTGCACATCTTTTCAATCCCTGCCGAGAGCCCCCGGTAGATGAGGTAAAAATTGAAGACAAAGACCCCGAGCAGCCAGGGCAGCGCCTTGTGCCAGCTGAGCTCCAGGGCGGAGGCGTCGGCCCCGGCGCCGACAAAGGAGGCGAAGTAGCTCACGGCTTGCCCGGAGTCCTGGAGGTTCAGCCTGCCGCTCCAGAAGTTGAAGGCATAACCGATGCACCAGGATTCAATGACCACATAGTACATGTAGATCACCACGGGCACGATGACGCCGATGATGCCCGCGAACTTCGCCCAGCGGCTGCGCACGATGACGGCGAAGGCCCCTGGCGCGGAGTTGTAGCCGAGGCTGCCTGCGTGCCTGCCCATGGCCCACTCCGCCCAGCCGATGGGCAGGCCGATGATCAGGAAACTGATGGCGTAGGCCAGCATGAAGGCCCCGCCGCCATACTGGGCGGCAAGCCCTGGAAATCGCAAAAAGTTTCCCAGGCCGACGGCGCTGCCCGCAACGGCCATGATGACTCCGAGACGTGATCCCCAGGCTTCTTGTGTTCTCGACATGAGGGCAGGCTAAGAAGAACAAACCATGCCGACAAGGCACAAAATGCCGCCTTGTCGGATGAAGATGAAACACGATGCTTGCCAGATGGTCTTAAAATTCCCTGAATCATGAATTTCTGGCTCCGGTGTGTCATCACCCTTTGTGTCGCCCTTTGTCTCCTTTCCCTGGGGACGCTTGGATGGCTGGCCTTTGTGACCACCGAAGCCGGGCCGGAGACCGGCGTTTCCGAGTTGTCAGATCCTTCGCCGGTTTTTCCGTCGAAGGAGTCTTCCGGCGGGCGCGGCAAAGAGGCTGACGCCCTTGTGGAAGGTCCGGAGGTTCAGGCTGGTCATGAAGACCTGATGGCGAAGCTGGCCGCCTTGAATGCCTCCAAGGCCGTTGTTCCCGGCGAACTGCTGCTGACCTTTCGTTCTCCCGAAGCGCTGGCGGCCTTCCGTCTGCGGGCCAGGGAGGCGGGTCTCCAGGTTCTCTACAGCGACTCCCGTCTGAATGCGGCTCGGGTCCGGTATCAGGACGCCGCGCGCCTGGCGGAGGAGTTGGTCAAGCATGGGGTGGATTATAAAAACATCGGCCCCAATGCCTTGATCTGGGTGCCAGGCACCCCTGAGCCGCCGCCCAAGGACGCGACGAACGCGGGTGGCCTGGCCGCTTTTGAAAGCAGCGGGCTTGAGATGCTCGGGGTCGGAGTTGTGGACAGGGCAAGGTGGGGGCAGGGGGTCAAGGTGGCGGTGCTGGACACGGGAGTGACGGATCATCCGTCGCTTCAGAACGTCAAGGTGACCCACGTCGATCTGGTGAAGGATGGACAGGCTTACAACGGACATGGGACAGCCATGGCCTCCCTGATCGCGGGACAAAACGGCCAGGACGGCGGGGTGGCGCCAGCCAGCGAGATCCTGGACATCCGGGTGGCTGATGCGGAGGGCCAGGGAAACGTCGGATTTGTCGCCCAGGGCATCCTGCAGGCGGTTGATGCCGGGGCCCGTGTGATCAACATCAGCCTGGGCACCCCGACAGACACCTCCTTGCTGCGGGGCGCGGTTGAATACGCGATATCCCGAGGTGTGATCGTGGTGGCTGCCGCTGGCAATGAGCAGCTGGCGCAGCTCGCCTATCCTGCGGGTTATGCCGGTGTCATCAGCGTTGCCGCCGTGGATGCGCAGGGAAGGCAGGCTTATTTTTCCAATTCGGGCGAAGGCCTGTTCATCGCGGCGCCCGGCGTGGGCATTGTTTCGGCTTACAGCGAGGGCAAGACCGTGATCGGCAGCGGCACCTCGCAGGCGGCCGCTTTGACAAGCGGGGCGGTTTCGGCGCTGCTGAGCCGCCATTATCAGGCGGCCCGGGTGCCGCAGGTGCTGTCGCAGAACGCTTATCGGACAGGAGCTCCAGCGAGCCAGGTTGGGGCGGGCATCCTCAGGCTGCCTTGAGCAGGGAGGCTGGCTTCCTGAGGCCGGGTTTTTGTTCAGGATCCCGTGAGACCGGCCTGGACATGTTGGGGGTCACTCGGAGGCTTGAACGGTGATGGTGATGGTGTTGGTGTTCACGCCGCTTGGAGTGACGGGATTGATGACCTGGACCTTGTAAACATAGGTGCCCGGAACGTCGCCGACATTGACTGTCATTGTGTTCGCCGACCCGGACTTGATTTCCACATTGTCGCGCCTGAGAAGGTAAGTCTTTGGCGTCCCGCCATCCGAATCCACGGAGAAGGTGAGGTTCGTGTTGGGGGCGACTGTGGTGGATGCAGGTGTCTGAAGGGTCAGGGAGGCGGTGGTGACAGGTTGGATCACACGCAGCTGCACAGGGTTGCTGTCCAGGCCGTCTGCATCAAGGTCACCGTTGACATGGCAGACGTAGGAGCCGGAATCAGCAGCCGTGAGGTTGCTGAGAGTGAGGGTTGGGGAATCGCCTCCGGCGACCGGTTGTCCGTCCTTGCTCCAGGAGTAGTAGCGAACGCCTCCGCCTGAGGCTTCAACGGAGAAGGTGACGGTGGCTGTTCCCACGGGAACGTACTCATCCGCAGGATTTTTGGAGGCCAGCACGTTGTAGATCAAGTCACGGACTTCAAGGTTCACGTTGTTGCTGGAGACCGGAGCGCCGTTGGCCTCGTTTCGTACCTCGCAGTGGTAGGTTCCGCTGTCTGAGAAGGACAGGCTGGCGATGTTATAGGAGCTTGCGGTCGCTCCCGAGATGGGTTCCGTCCCCTTGTACCATTGATACTCCTTGTCGCCTGTGCCGTCGGCGGTCGCCTGGAAGGTGACGTTGGCCTCGGGTCGAAGCGCGGCGTTGGACGGATAACGGTCGGCCGTCACGATGGTCACAGGTTCAATGACGCTGAGGGTATTGGTCGTGCTTTCGACCGGCGAGCTGATGTTCTTGGAATTCCATGCCTTGACCTTGTAGGCTCCCGCCCTGGCCGTCTGGGCCACAAAGGTGTAGGTCCTGCCGGTGGCGCCTTCGATCGGGGTGCTTCCAAGATACCACTGGTAGAAGATGTCTTCGGAGCCTGTTGCCGTGGCGGTGTAGGTGACGGAAGCCCCTTGTGGAACCCCTGGCTCGGACGGGGTGCGGGCGATGGTCACCGAGGTTACGGGAGTCCTCAGGCTCAGGGTCGCCGTGTTGCTCGCCGTCTGGAGCACGCCGGAGCTGGCGACACAGACATAGGAGCCGACATGGGCGGCGCCGACGCCTTCGATCGTGTAGGTCTGTGCCGTGGCCGCCGTGATCGGCTCGCCGTTGCGGTACCACTGATAGACGATTCCGGGAAGGCCGGTGGCCGCCGCGGTGAAGCTGACCGTGACGCTCTGAGTGGTGGTGGATTCGTCAACGGCCTTGGAAACCGGCTGCGTGGTGAAGGTGATCGTGGGTGCCTTCAGGGACACCCTGCCGGAAAGGATGGCGGACTTCGAAATGGAAGGCGTGGTGCCGGGAAGCAGGAAAAAGCCTGCTCCCGACGGGGCTCGGTAGGGACTGCCATACTCCGGATCAGAGATGCTGTCGTTGATGCAGAGGCCTTCGAAGCTCACTTTGCGGGAATCGGAAAGCTTGAAGGTGCCACGGAACAGGCCCGTGGACGGAGTGACACTGAAGGTGACATCGGCGAGATTGGGGGCCGCGATGCTGCCCACATGGGAGGAGGTGATGCGAAACGCGGGGATGTCAGGATTCGGGGTGGCGGAAGCAAGTCCTCCTTCACTGAAATCAAGGATGGCATTGCCAGAAACATTGGGCAGGCCCATGACAACCCTGTTGGTGCCGGGGGGGACGTACAAGGCGCCCGTGGCACTGAGGGTTGTGGCGTTGAAGCCGCGCTGGTAAGCACGTTCCGAGGTTGGCTGGAGAGCCTTGATCCAGCGGGCCTGGCCTTCAACCCGGTTGAAGGATTGTCCGGTCAGGTTTTGCCGGCTGGTGCTGTTCATGACCAGCTTGAAGGATGGCATCAGGGAGGCGGTGTCCTTGTTCAGCTTCAGGTAGAAATCGGTCCGCAGTTCCAGGCGTGTGACGGTCTGGGCTTCGTTGTCGGCGGCCAGGGTCTGGCTGGCAAAGGAGCTGGAGGTGAGGGTGGTGCCGTCCGCAAGCTTGCCAGTCAGCAAGGTTGTGCCCGAACCCTGCAAAGTGAGGCTGGCATAGCCGGCACCCTGGGGGGTGTCCTGCTGTCCCACGCGCGAGAGCTCCGGCTCCAGGGTGATGTTGAAGAGCTGTCCAATTCCGCTGAGAGGGCGTCGGGTGCGGTCCCAGATCAGGCGGTGGCCGCTGTAGGCAGCCGTGTCCGAGCTGTCGTAGACATTGCCACTGAAGCTGTTGGTGCCCTCGATGATTTGCACAATGAGGTTGAGGCTGGGCTGTCCCTTGCGAGGAAGCTGGAGCAGTCCTGCATAGGCAATGAGGGAGTTGCCGCTGGAATCTGTGACCGTGTCATAAATCACCAGGGCGCCCTTGAGATTGTACGAATCCTTTCCCATCTGCAGGCTGCCGGAGAACGATCCATTGTCGGTCACGGTGACCTGGATGCGCCCGCCCTTGTTGTTATTCAGGGTGGCGGAGGGGGCCACATTGGCGGCAAAGGTGCCGCAGAGGCCGGCCCCCAGCGGTAAGATGCGCAGGACTCCCGTGACCGGGTCGCTGGTGCCCGCCTTGTTGCTCGCCGTGGCGCGAATGGTGAAGCTGCCGGCCTTGGTCGGGCGGCCGTAGATGAGGCCGGTGACCTTGTCATAGGTCAGGCCCGGGGGCAGGCCGGTGATCGTGTGGTTGCTGGAGTTGTTGTTGGCGGTGCGATCATAGGGCAGGTAAAATTGATAACCGTTGCCGACGATGCCGTCACGCAGTGCATAAACACCGGTCAGGGCGTTCAGGATCGGTTTGTTGGACAGGGCCAGCTGGACCTCGCCCGTCATTTGGGTGCCCAGTCCTTCGGGGGCCTGGATCTCGCAGGTGTAAACACCGACATCCAGGGTTTGATCGGCGGACTCAATGGTCAGCACGGCGTCCCGGGTGCCGCTGTAACGGGCGGTTCCGGCGTTGATCTTTGAGCCGTCCTTGAACCATTGATACAGGAGGTCGGGGCCGGCCGCGGGAGCGTTGATTCGCACCGTGGTGCCGGGTTTTTCGACCTGCAGCACGTTGAATTTCTGGATGACGACCACGCTGGCCTGGGTGCTTGCGGCCGTGCCGGCGGAGTTGCGGGCAAACGCCTGATAGATGCCTGCGTCCGCCAGTGTGGCCGAATTGATGAGCAGGGTCCTGCCGGTCTGATTTTTGACCGTGGAAATGCCACGTTTCCAGGTGAAGGACGGGCTTGGGGATCCTGCGTCGACATCAACCTCCAGCTTCAATTCAGACCCGGCTTCAATCAGCTTGTGGGGCAGTGGATCGCCGATGACCGGGGGTTTGACGACATCCAGCCTGACGCGGCTGCTCAGAACGGCTTCGGCGTCATTGGAGACGATGACGTCATAAAGGCCCTCGTGGGTGGCCAGCACGGAGGGAAGGGTGTAGGTGGCGGACCCTGCGCCTGTCTGGCCTGAAATCTCCTCGCCATCCTTGCGCCAGCGGTAGACCAGGCTGGTGCCCGTGGCCTTGACACTGAAGGAGACCATGGCGCCCGCCTTGGCCACCACGGCAACGGGCTGCTTGGTGATGACGGGGCGTTTGTAGCCCGGCTGCACATTGATGCTGAAGTTCATGGTCGCCGTGTTGCCGTCGATGTCCCTGGCGGTGAGGATCACGGGGCGCGTTCCCGCCTTCAGTCCGGTCACACGGAGCTGGTTGCCGTTCTCGACGGCCACCGTGGCGATGTCTGTTGCCTGGCTGTCCACCGTGTAGGTGACCGGGTTGATGAAGCTGATGCTGTTGACCCTGACGGTCTTGGTGATGTCCATGTCTGCGGGCGCCGTGGATGCGTCGATGGGGATGCCGGAGAAGGGAGTCGGGCTGCCGTCGATGAGAATGCGCTTGTCGAGATCAGGGTTGTAGGTGTTGCCGGAGTTGTTGTTGAGGTAGGAACCCCTTGGCAGCGCTGCAATGGCGTCCATCACGGAAAGGCCGGGGGTTGCCACCCTGGCGAAGGTGGTGAAGCCGCCGTTCTGGTTGTCCAGGTTGGTGCTGTTGTTGGCGAGATTGAAGAAGAAGTCGACGCTCGCGCTGTCGGGGTTGCCCAGGTAGCCGTAGGTGTCGTCCCTCGCGTTGGTGGAGGAGGTCGCGGCCCGGTAGGCGATGGAATCCCTCGCGCCCAGCTTGGCGGCCGCGACCGTGCCGCGAAGGTTGCTGATGCCGGGTTCATTGACGGGAGAGGGCCGTGCCGTGACACGGCTGAAGCTGCGCGGCGCAGCAACCGCCTTGAGGAAGCCGCCTTGGAGAACAAAGCCGGGCACCAGCCTGTGGAAGACCATGTTGGTGTAGTCACCGTTCAGCACGTAATTGGCGAAGTTGGTGACGGTTTCCGGGGCCAGGCTGTAATAGAGACCGAGGTCCATGGGACCCTTGGTCGTGTCAATCTTGACGGCAAATTCAGTGTCAGCGTCCGTGAAACGTCCGTTGAGCGGGATGAGCATGGGATCGTTCAGGTCCACGGTGCGGTCTCCAACTGCGGCGTTTTCAGCCATGACGGGACCTCCCAGTGATGGAAGAACACGCAGCATCAGGGTCACTTCCGCCGTGTGGCCGGCGTTGTAGGTGGCTCTCAGGGTGACGGGGAAATAACCGGTTTCCGTGGGTGTGCCGGTCATCTGCCCGTTGCTGGAATTGAAGGACAGGCCTGGGGGGAGCCCTGTCGCCGTGAACGTGCTGACGCCGGCCTGGTTGGACAAGGTGACGGTGTGAGTGAATGCCAGGCCCTTCGTGATGGGCTGGTAGAGACGGCTCGTGAAGCCATCGCGCGCTGTTGCAACGGCGGTGTTGCTGTCGAGGGAGAAAACGGAGGACTCGTTGGAACCGACGGCCCTGACCACAAACTCATAAGCGTTTCCCGCCGTCAACGGGGTGAAGGTGAGCGTGCCACCAGGATCATCTGCCGTCGGCGGGTTGGCCGTCAGAGGGTTGCCGGTGGTGTAGGAATCAACGCTGACCTTGGTGACGTTGGAAGGCACGGCGCGGCAGAAGTTGAATGTGCCGGTGGTTCCTGCCGGGCGGCAGTAAATGTTGAAGCCCTGTTCGGTCGTGGACTTGTCCGTCCAGGTGAGGTTGATGGCATGGGCCACTCCTGAAGTCGCGGCCGCCAGATTGGCCGGGGGTTGGAAATCTGCGGCGCCGGAGGTTACGATGGGAGAGAACAGCGAATAAAGGGTCGTGTCGGAGTTCGCTCCAGTCGGGCGATAACTGTAGATCGCCCGGACTTTGAACTCGGCCGTGGCCTTCTGGGGCACGGGGACGTTCACGCTGGAGACATTTTCGCCCAGGGTGCCGAGAGTATCCCAGGGCGGGGCGGTGTCGCCCAGGGTGCGATACTGCACTTCGTAGCCGGTTTCATTGCTGGAGTTGTCCTTCCAGGAGAGCGTGATCATGGATTCGCCATTGGCGGCTGCGGACAGGTCGCTGGGAGCCCGCAGGACGGGTACGGTGAAGTGAGGTGCGCTGGTCTGGGCGGGGTTGCTGGTGTTGGCGCCTTCGCTGAAATTCGGCACACCGGCGAGATAGCCTCGTCCGGTTCTGACCTTGAACTCATAAGTCTTGCCTGGAATGAGCTGCAGCCTGTTGACCTGGGTGGAGGTGGAGCTGGGCAGGATGGTGCGGTTGGAAAGCGTGGTGGTCGTGGTGTTGAAAGGAACCACTCCAATGAAAGTCCAGGCGCCGTCAGTGCCGGTGAATTCGCGCATCTCAAGGGCGTAGTGCAGTTCCTGGGAGGACTTGTCGTTCCATTTGAGGACCACCTGGCCGTCGTCGGCCAGAACTCCCGTTGGAGAAGGGTCGAGATCCAGGCTGGTGGCGGTCAGGCCGTCCGGCGGCGCCAGGGCCGACTTGCCGTCCGCAGGGGGGATGGAAGAGGCGATGATGTAGGGGGTGGCCTCCGTTGTGGAGCCGTTGAACTTCCAGGGGACAACCTGGAACTGAACGGGGGTGCCGGCCCCCGTGCCCGGGATGCCTGTGGAAACCCTGATTGAAGTGGAGTTGGGCGCCTGCTGGCTGACTGGATAAAAAGGGCCGTTGGTCCCAAAGCGGACAAAGACCTGGTAGCCGTCTTCATCAATGGCATTGTCCTTCCAGGACACATTCCAGGAATACCAGGCACTGCTGGGGGGGTTGCTCGTGTTGTTGTAGGGGAAGCCAAAACGGGTGAATTCCACATGTCCGTCAGAGGGGGCCGCAGGCGGCACGGCGAGGGCTTCTCCCGTCATGAAACGGATCAGGCCGATGAGAAGGAGCAGCAGGCAGGGAGCCGGGCCGGATGCTCTGGGTGGAGTCTTCATGTCAGGGACGGATGGGAAAGAGGATGGAGGACAGGCCTGGCGCAGGCATGCAAGGTTCACGGGATTGGCGTTAGGAAAGAGAGGTTGGAGCAGGTTTGTCAATCAATCACAAGCGGCACGGAGGAACTGTTGACGCCGCTGGTGGAGACAATGTTTTTGACCACGACATCATAGCTTCCTTCGTCCTCCTGGTCGGCCGAGGAGATCACCAGGGTGGGGCCGGTGCCGTCGGGAATGGGAGAGCCGTCCTTGCGCCACTGGTAGGTGAGGTTCTGCGTGGAGCCGGTGACAAAGACGGAGAAAGTGACCTGGCTTCCTGCGGGCAGTGAGGAGTTCTCCGGGGTGCGGCCGACGCTGGTGATGTTCACGGGAACAGCCACGACGAGGGGGACGCCGGAGGAGGTCACGCCTGAAGGTGAAAGGCTGTTGGTGACGGTGACGGTGTAGGTGCCGCTGTCCGCCTCCGCTGATGAGTTGAGCACCAGGGTGCTTGAAGCCGCCCCGCTGATGATTTCCCCATCCCGTCTCCACTCATAGACAGGAGAACTGCCGTTGGAGACCGCTGTGAACGTGACCTTGGTTCCCGTGGCCACGGCGGAGGCAGACGGTGAGCGGCTGAGCGTCACGGTCGTCACCGGCGCCTGCACCCCCAGGAAGACGGTGTTGCTCAGCACGCCTCCGGTGGTCACGATGTTTCTGACAACCACGTCGTAACCTCCGACGTGCGAGGTGTCCGCCGAGTCAATCGTGTAAGTCGGCCCTGTGGCGCCAGGAATGGCAATGGTGCCCTTGCGCCATTGGTAGGCCAGGTCCTGTGAGGAACCCGTGATCGTGACGGAGAAGGTGACCGGCACCCCTGGAGTCACATCCGTCTCCGAGGGCGTGCGGCTCATGGAGGTGATGGTGACTGGCTGGGCGACGGCGAGGGCAACGGCCGTTGAGAGGACCTCCGTGGTGGTCACGACATTGGTCACGGCGACGGTGTAGGAGCCGGCGTGATCGAGGGTGAGTGAGTCGATGACGTAGGTTGATGCGGTGGCGCCGGTGATCGGGCTGCCGTTGAGCTTCCATTGATACTGGGGCGAGGTGCCGTTGGCCGTGGCGGTGAAGGTGACCTTGGTGCCGGTGGCAAGGGTGGTTCCGGCGGGGGAACGGGTGGCTGTGACCGTGGTGACCGGTGCATTGATGCTCAGGGTTGCCGTCGATGAGGTGACAATGCTGGAGCCGTTGGTGACGACACAGTCGTAAGTGCCTTCGTCAACAGCCTTTGAGACACTGCTCAGGTAGAGCGTGGCTGAGGTCGCGTCGAAGATGGAGGTTCCATTCTTGCGCCACTGATAGGTGACGACGCCCTGGCTGGAGGCGGCGACGGTCACCGTGAACGAGACAGGGGTTCCGGGATTGACCGTCTTGGAAACCGGCTGGGTCGTGATGCTGATGGGAATGCCCCGGAGGAGGGCGAGGCCTGAATGGATCTTCTTGGGGGTCAGGCTGGTCTTAAGCTCGGGAAGCAGGAAGTAACCCGCGCCGCGTCCGGCCGAGCCGGGGATTTCACTGGCAAGCAGCGTGCCGCTGCTGTTCTTGATTTCAGGGGTGGTGGGAATGGTGGGGATGATGATTCCCTGGTAGGCGACGCTGCGGATCTCATTGTTGACTCCATCCTTGAGTTCAAACCGGCCGCTGAAGGCTCCCGTGGCGGCATTGATGGCCAGGGTGGTCTTGGCGTCAGAGGACGTCGGGTAGCTGACGCTCTGGGTGGTGTTGATGCTTACGGTGCGGTCTGGAACGCGTGAAACGGAGCCGATGCCTCCCCGGGCAAACTTAACCTCGGCATTGGATGCGGAGCTGGGGAGGCTCATGACGATCTTGCCCGTTGGCGGACTCACATAAATGGTGCCGAGGATGTTGAGGAAGACCTCGGGGAAGCCGGCCTGGTAATTAAGCTCGGAGCCTGGCTGGACAGACTTGTTCCACCGCGCCTGACCACTCACTCTCAGCTTGGCACCCTCACTGCTGGTCAGAAGATTGTCACCTATGTCAAGCCGGGCCATGATGGAGCCTGTGTTCTTGTAAAGCATTGCAAACAGCAGGGCTTCCCCACCGGGGCCGAGCAGGGAGCTGGAGGTGATGCTGGTTCCGTCCGCGAGCTTGCCAGAGAGGGTTCCAAGGCCCTTGCTGTTGACCTTCATGGAAAGGTAGCCGCTGCCCTGAGGGATGCCGGTGTCGTCGATGTCATCCTCGGAGGAAAGGTCGAGCGCCATGTTGTAGATGATCTGGGTCGGGGTGGATCCGTAGGGGCAGGGATTCCATGTTTCATGCCAGGGCAGACGAAACCCGCTGATACCGACGGAGCTGGTGCCATCGCTCAGGAGTCCGGTGATGTAGCCGTAGGCCGAGTCGGTTTCGAAGCTGAGCGTGATCGTGGACTTGTTCTTGCGGGTGAACTTGACCAGGCCTTGGTAGCTGAAGCTGGAGGGGTTTGACAGGCTGACATCAATGCCCAGTGAACCAGCGGCATTGAGAAGCTCGGTTCCCAGCGTCATCTTGGCCGTGTAGGCGCCGGTTTCGGTCATGACAAGATCGAAGCGCCCACCCTTGTCCGCATTCAAGGTATCTGAAGCATCAACGGTGCCTGCAAAGATTCCGGTGATGGCGGGCGGCAGCGCTGTGACCACCAGATCTCCCTGGGCCGCAGGTGTGCTTGTGCCTGCGAGGTTGGAGGCAGTGGCGGAAAGCTTGTAGGTTCCGGCCTTCGTGGCACGTCCGCTGATGATGCCGGTTTGTGTGTCGAACTTCATGCCGGGTGGCAGGCCGGTCAGGGTGAAGCGTGAGGGGGTGTGGATGTCGAAGCTGGAATAAGGAAGCGTCCAGCTGTAGTCGACTCCGATGAAGGCAGGCGGGGGGGCTTTGAGCCCCGTCAGAGCCGGAAGCACCGGAATGGTGACGCAGAGCAGCCGGGAGGCACCTGTGGTCATGGTGCCAAGCCCGTCTGGCAGGGTGATGACGCAATCATACTGGTCAATGTCCTCGGCCCTGCAGCCGCTGATGCTCAGGGTCGGCGTCTGAACTCCGGAAAACCTATCCCTGTTGCTGAGGATGTTGACCCCGCCCTTCCGCCACTGATACTGGATGTCGGGGCCGGCGGCATCCGCTTTAAGCACGGCCACGGAGCCCTGCTTCTGGACCACGGACCTGACAGACTTGTCCACGACAAAGACCCGGGATTCATTGCTGGGCACGGACTTGCCCACGCTGTTGGACGCCGTGGCCGTGTAAATGCCGGCATCTGCAAGCTTGGCGGCCTTGATGTTCAAGCTGGAGGTGGTTTGTCCCGCGACGGCGGCGTTGTTCTTCTTCCACTGGATTGAAGGAGCGGGAGCCCCTGTGACATCATTGAGCTGAAGCGTGAGCGGGCCGCCCGCCTCAACCACCTTGAAAGCTTCGATGGCGCCGACGGTGGGGAGGATTCGGATGTCGAGCCGGGCGGGGGCGCTGATCCTCGTGGCACTGCCGTTGCTGACCACGACGTCGTAGCTTCCAACGTCACCCGGCTGAACGCTTTCAATCACCAGGGTCTTGCTGTTGGTTCCAACGTTCTGTCCGTTTCTGCGCCACTGATATTGAAGCTCGGCGCCGGTTGCGGTCACGGTGAACGAGGCCTTGGTGCCCTGGAGCACGGCGGTTGAAACTGGATGCCTGGTGATGGCGGCCGGCGCGTAACCGTTGCGGGTCTCCACGGTGAAGCTCTGGCTGGAGGAGCGGTTGTCGAGATCAACGGCGCTGACGGTCACCGAGGTCAAGCCGCGGATCAGTCCGGTGAGCACAAGCTCATTGCCGTCGATTTCAGCGCGAACAATGCCGGAGGGATTGGAGTTCACGAGGTGGCGGATGGAGGGCACAAGGTAGGCCTTCTTGATCTGGATCGTCTTGTTGATGTCCATGTCGGCGGGGGCGGTGGTCGCGTTCATGGGGATGCCGGAAAGGGGCGTCAGGGCGCCGTCGACAACGACCCGCTTGTCGAGGCTGGGAGAGTAGGACGTGCCGCTGTTGGTGTTTTGATAGCTTCCTGCGGGCAGCGCGGCGATGGAATCCACCACGCTCATGGCGGCGTTGCTCAGGCGTCCGAAGGCGGTGAACCCACCATTTTGATTGTCCAGGTTTTCCGCGTTGTTGCCGAGGTTGAAGAAAAAGTCCGTGGTCGCACTGTCGGGGTTGCCGACATAACCGAACTGTTCGTCCCTGGCGACCGTGCCGGAGGGAAGGGCGGCAAAGGAGGTCCGTGCACCAAGCTTGGCGGCTGCGACGGTGCCGCGCACGTTGCTGATGCCAGGCTCGTTGACGGGGGAGGGGCGTTGGGAAACGCCAGCGAAGGAGCGCGGCATCAAGTCCGCCTTCATGCTGCCTCCCTGTAGAACGAAGCCGCTGGCAAGGCGGTGGAAGACGACGTTGTTATAATCGCCGGACTCGACATAGGACAGGAAGTTGGCCACGGCATTGGGGGCGAGGCTGGGAAACAGCTGGATGTCGATGTTGCCCTTGGTGGTTTCCAGCCGGACGCCGGACTCGGCATCGGCATCCACGAACTTGTCTGAAAGGGGGATGCGAAGCTTGGAGCTGATCCCCAGG
>Ga0315900_10002449_pt1 | contig 28310 bp, 24 predicted proteins | sample LakEriMetagenome_FD_203521 | JGI IMG/M metagenome (GOLD analysis project Ga0315900, IMG submission 203521) | Freshwater fungal communities from buoy surface, Lake Erie, Ohio, United States - Buoy 12 MA114 | ecosystem: Environmental > Aquatic > Freshwater > Lake > Lake biofilm | place: USA: Lake...
TAATTAGACTTTTTAGAATTTTCATCATTTTTATGTATAATACGATTTGCAGTTTCTAAAATCTTCTTTGTATCTATATTTATTACATGTTCAATTGGTTTATTATACTCGTTTTTTGGTAATGTATCAAAATTTCTCATAAACATAATTGCTCCTATTATTTTACTATTTGTATTTTTTAAAGAATATGTATTTACAAAATATAAAACACCATTTACTATCATATAGAATTGTAGATTCTTTCCTATTAATGTATGTGTCCAAACTGTATCAAAAAATTCAAATATTTCTAATGGTAATTTATTTCCACGTGTATCAACAATATCACAATTTTCTTCTTTTAATCTCAAATTTACATTATCACCTAAATTAGATAATATATATGTTTTGTCATTTCCTATAATAAATGTATTCCATTCATTAACTCTGTCTGTTATAGGATATAAATTTTCTAATACATATTCACTTGAAATTGGTAATATGCTTATTTTATATTTTTCACTTACTCTAAATAAATTTTCCATAACACTTTCAATTTTCTCATTTTGTTTAAATTTTAGTTTATTTTTATTTGCACTTAATTTATTACCCATTATTATATATATTTTTAATTTATATTTAAACTCTATTTAAATATAAATTTATTTAATCATGTTTAAATTTTTTTAAGAAACGAAGTTTGTCATTTTTAGACATATCAGATATGTCTATTTTTTTTACTTGATGAGTTACTAATTGTGTTTCTTTTAAATATTCTAATAAATCACCTTCAACATATTCTTTTGTTTGATTAATTAATTGTCGTCCAACTGCTGTAACTATACTACCTAATTCTTTTAGAATAAGACTTCCTTGTGCACGACCAAGAAATCCATAACAAGAATTCAATGAAACTTTTATAGCAAGTTGAGTAGAATCTAAAATTTCAGCAAGTTGTTTATTTCCTTCTTTTTCAGCAACAAACATTTGTTTTTTTACTAATTTACGTTCATTATATAACTCTTTTAATAATGCTGGTAAAACACCTTCATTTACTATTTTACCATCTATATTCTGTGGTTGGACAATAGTGAAATCATAATTAACTTGTTTTTTCTCAAATTTTTCATCTTTTGATCTTGATTTTTTTAAAGGATCATGAATCCTACAAAAATATTTATTTTCAACTTCAAAAAATGCTTGTTTTCCACATATTTGACCTGCAGATTTTCCAGTTTTCCCTATACCGTCACATGTATGATTTAATTTAAATTCTACAGAATCATTCCAAACAATTCTTTCATATTTTACATTTTCTAAATTTTTATATTTATCATCAAAAACAAAAGTACTATAACACAAATTTCGTGAAATCATAATAGTTGGATAAAGTGATGCAAAATCAAGAATAGCTATATTATCTTTATTATAATAACCACATTCTGGTTCTAATACAGTTGCACCTGTAAAAGAATCTTGTATATCATCATCTATAACAGATAATTTTTTAAATTTACAAGTAAATCTTTTATTAATTAAACAAATATTTAAATTGTAATAATCTTTTGAAATTTCTGTATCACAATCTATATTTATAATTAATTTTTCATCATCTAAACTATTAACTTTTCCATTAATTTGAACTTTTTTATCTTTATTATCCTTTTTAATCCATAAATCTATAGTTATTAAATCATTTAATTCAAATTTATCAAAATGTAATTTTTCATATAATTTTACTTGTATTGGGTAATTATCTTCATTGAAATTTGTATGTGGTACTAAATAATCCATTTGTCTTGATTTTCTTAAAATTTGAGAATATACTTTAATAGTTTGACCTCGTGTAGTTAAATACGAAATTGGTACATATGTAACATTTGCTAATTGTATAATGTTTGTTAAAACTAATTGTTTATCTACTAATTTTTGTAATAAAACAGTATCTTGAACACAATATTTTAAAATAGTTTCTATATCATTTTTTGTACCTCTTTTATATAGATTAAAAATATCTTTTGCACTAACATCATGTTTTCCTTCTTTTAATATTTCATTGGCAATATATTCTAATTTATAACTTGGATATTTTTTCATTCCTCTTTTATAATGAATTAATAAATCATAATTTAACCGACCAGGTATATATAACCTATTAAAATCACTATCACCATACGCACTTGAACTAAATGTTTCATGTTTTATAATACTTGAAATTGTTTTTAACCTACTTAATTGTAACAATACTTTATTTTGTATATTGTATAGTTCTGATCTTTTTAACAAATAATTAGCATCAAAACAATCACCATTATATGTATACATTATATCTGGATCCATTTTTTCAATCAAATTTACCCATCGTAAAATTAAATCATATTCATTTTTACATTCCTCTATTACAATTCCATCTACTTTATTTGATTCCTTTAATGTAAAAATATGTTTAATAATTTCATTTGTATTAACATACTTAAACGTAGTTGCTATTTGAAAAATCTCATTTGGATAAATTATTTTATCATTTTTAACAATTTTAGTTTTTGGATCTGGAAAAGAATAATCATATGAATATACCTCTATATCCCACGATGCTTGTAAAAATTTTGCTGTTATTTGTTTGTTTATACTTTTGATATTTTTAAAATTCACTACTATATCATAATTAGTTTTTGATTCATTTATATAATTAAAATTTACTACATCTACCCACCCACATGTTTTAATATTATTTATATGACAAAATCTTAAAAATGGTTCAAAATTACTTTCATATAATTTATATTTAATTGCATTACTATTTATATCATTTATTTTTATAGGTTTTTTAAATATATATTTTGATTTTGAATAAGATTTTATATTATTAAATACTAATTTAACATACTTAAAATATTTCTCATTATTAAATCCATATATATCTTTTTTTTCAACTATTTTACAATATTTTTTATATAATGGTTGTTTTATATTTTTTAATAACCAATTATTTTCAATATATTCTAGTAATACATTCTTTTTTAAATCGTTAAAGTTTTTATCTACTTTTATATAATAAAATGGTTTAAATCCTGTTATTTTACATGATACACTTTCACCATTTTCAGTACTTCCAAAACATCTTATAATATAATCTAATTCTTCACATTCACAAACATCTATACACTTTTCACATGATTCTTCACTTGCATCTATTTCATTTTCATCATGTGAATACCATTCTAAAATCTGAAATGATATTTTTTTTGAATTGTCATTTATTTTATTTTTATTACGATAATATGTCTCCATTTTAAATTTAATTTAAAAAGTAGTTTAAATTAAATTTTTTAATTTAATATTCATTTTTTTTGTTATTCATTTTTTGTTATTCATTTTTTGTTATTCATTTTTTGTTATTCATTTTTTGAATGTTTTCCATTACCATATTTGATATATCATTTATATCTATATTATTTAATTCATCTTTATGTTTATCTAGATTAAAATCAATATTTATTTCACCTTTATCAATTTTTGATTTTACTTTATTCATTGTATTATTTATAAATTTATTATTTTTACCAGATAAAAGAGATTGGAAAATTTCCATAGGATCTTGATTTGTACTTTCTAAATCATTTTTTATATCTTCTACTAAATCTTTTATTTGTCCATCTTTCATTAAATTTTCTACCATTCCTCCAATATCTGTAATTAAATTATCTAAATTTTTATTTTTTTTATTGAATTTTTTTTTATTCTTTTTAGTTATATCTTTTGTTTCTGGTTTTTTTAATATATCATTTATTATAGTTAATGGTTCTAAACCTTTGAATGCTAAAACTATATCTGTGATATTTTTCATATATTGAACTATTACAATTTTTGTATTTTTATTTAATCCATTTAATATTTTAAAATCAAAATATGTAAATAAACTAATCTCATTTAAAAAGTTAAATTCATCTATTTTAATTTTATTATTATTTGATTTTTTTAATACTATATTATTAATATCAGATATGTATAATTTTATATTATCATAATATTTTTCCATTTCATTTTCAATTTCATTTTCATTTTTTGCTAAATCTTTTATATAATTTTTAGTTTTATTTACCATTTCCTCAAAATCACTATATTTCACATTTATAAAACAATCATCTGTTTTATCAAGTGATAATTCAAGCTCTGTAATTAAATTTGTTATTTTTTTTAAAAAAGATATATAATATTGCATTTATTAATTTTATATATTTTAAAATTTAATTTTAAACTTTTTCACCAATTTTAATTAATTTATTTAAATAATTCCATATTTTTGCTTTTTGTAATTCAGTTGTATCTGCTGATTTCCATATTTCACGAATTTTACATCCAAGAATTATATTATCTTCTTCTATATCTAAATTATCTTCAAATTTTAAAAAGAAATCCTCATCACATTCAATTATATATTTTTTATATGGTTCAATAGAACTCATAAACATATTTATAAAAATACGTGGATTACTTGTTCTTAATATAGAAATTGTATTTTTAGCTAAAATAATATCTGATTTAAATTCTTTAAAATCTGTCTCTAGAAACTCTAAAAATTGATCAATTAAATTATTGAATAATTTAATATTAACTAATTGACTCATTTTTATATTTATTTAGATTTTTATTTATATTTATAAACTTATTTTTAAAATAATATCTATAAAATTCAATTAATATTTATAAAGTTAATTTTAATAAAGATATGTGTTTAAATTAATAATTTAAAATAATTATTTTAAATTAATGTTATCATATAAAGATAAATTAATAGAATTAAATAAAATTAGAAATTCTATAAAAAACAAAACTATTAATTTAAATGAAAATAAAAAATTTTTTGGTCATTTAAAGTCAACACCGTTAAAAAAAAATAATGATGATGATGATGAAGATGATGAAATTAAAGGATTTCCTTTTAAAATTAAATTAAAAGGATCTACAAAAATTAAAAATATTTCTGTAAAAATAATACCAATTGAAAATAAATATGTTACAAGTGAACATCCTTGTTTTATAGAAAATATAATTCTTAAAGAATTAACTGATAATGTAATTAATAAAAATTTATCACCACATATTGTATTTTATTTTGGTTCAACTAAAGTTAATAATAAATCATCTTGTTTATTAGACATGAATCTCCCTAATTTTTATAACAATAAAAAAATTAAAAATTATAGTAATATGCTTATTTCAGAATATATTGATGGGTTATCTTTAGAAGAATGGGTATATAAACAAACTAAAAAAAACATTGAAATTTCACCAACTACTTGGTTATCTATGATTTTCCAATTGTTATATACTATTTACATTTTCCAACATAAATATAAATTACTACATAATGATTTTCATTATGGTAATATTTTGATAGATGATAATATTAAAAAAGAAGGTTATTTTATTTATAAAATTTTTGGAAAAACTTATTATTTAAAAAACTTTGGTATAATTCCTAAATTATGGGATTTTGAATTTTGTATGTGTTATTCTGATAATATTAAATCTTTATATCCTAATAAATATATTATAGGTTCATCAGATTATAACAAAAAAACTTTTTCAACCAATATTAATAGCGTTGATAAGAATTTTCACGTTCCTTTAAATTACAATGAAGTATATGATTCACATTATCTTTTAACATCACTTTTAAAACTATATATATCAGATGATATATATGAATGGATTTCAAATCTTTATCCATATGAAGTTATTGAAGTAGATTCAGATTCAGATTCTGATTCGGATTCGGATTATGTGACAGATTCTGATTCAGAATTTGAACAAACTAAATCTGAAAATAAAAAATCATCTATTAAGTCAGTTGATAAAATTTTTTCAAAACTTAATAAAGATAGTCATAATTCATCTTTATCATCTTCATCTTTATCTTCATCAAACTCATCTTATTCAACCTATACTTCTTCAGATGATGAAAGTGTTTATTTAAAAGATGGTCGTTTATTAAATAAAACATTAAATATGTTTAACTTACCAACTACAAAAGATATATTAAATGATAAAATTTTTGATCAATTTTTAATACAACCTACAGATTTAAATCCTGATGTAGATGTTGTATTTGATTCAACCATTCACTAACTATTCCATTAAATATTATTTAGGTATATTTATCGCGGCATTTTTTTATTCTTTAAATAATTATAAAATATATAATATGGCAACTTTAATAAATGATTTAGAAACATATATAAGTGATGAATCTATTGAAAAACCTATAACACAAAAACAGGTTAAATTTTCAAAATCTGATGATATAGAATCTGATAATGACATGTATATTTCATTTGAAATGTACGAATCTTTTAATAATATTAAAAACAATTTAAAAAAAATGTCATTAAAAAAAATATTAGTTTTTAGTTTTATAATATTTATAGTTTCAAATAACTATATAAAACAATATGTACTTGATAATTTACATATAAATAATAAACTTATACAAACTGTTTTAACAATTTTAATTAGTTTATTTATATACATTTTTTTTTAATTTATATATAATATATATATGAGTTTCTGGAGTAATGATATATCTATATTATATAAAAATTATATGGATTTTTTTCCATCACAAAATCAAAGTATAGAAGAACAACTTAATTCTATCTATCGACTAATAATATATACAAGTATTATTTTATTTATTTATAAAAAAAATAAAAAATATTTGTTACCTATTTTAATTTTTGGATTATTAAGTATTTATATTTATAAATACAGATACAAATATTTAAATACACAAGAAGATTTTACACAAGAAAAATGTTCTAAACCAACTGAAAACAATCCTTTTATGAATGTATTAATGTCAGATTATATGAATTATGACGAAAATAAAATTCTTAAACCAAAATTACCTGCATGTAACGCATCTGATCCTGAAATAAAAAAAGAAATGTTAGATAATTTCAATAAAAACATTTTTAGAGATGTATCTGATTTATTTGGTAAAATGAATTCTCAAAGACAATTCTATACTATGCCAAATACAGAAATACCTAATAGAGCAGGTGAATTTCGCAAATGGTTATTTGGTGACATGAAAACATGTAAAACAGATTCTGATTATTGTGCACCTCTACCACGTTTAAATGTTACACCTGAACAAAAAATATTATACGATGCAAATGATAATCCAATTTAAATCAACTCTTCTTCTAATGTATCTTTAATAATAAATGTTATTATTTCTATACAATTTTCTTGTCCTAATCTATTAATTCTACCTAAAATTTGATTTTTAACTGCTTCTTTATATATATTATCACCGTATAATGGTTCTATAAAAATAATTTTTTTACAAAATTGTAAATTTAATCCAGAATTAAAAAACAATGAATTCATTAATAAAATTTGAGCATTATTTTCTTTAAAATTATTCAAATTCCTTGTTTTGTTATATATACTCCCATTTAAATCTACATATTTTAATCCATGTTTAATCATATTATCCTTTAATTTTAGTAATAATCTATCCCATTGTGAAAATATTAAAACTCTTTCATCATTATTTTTTAAATAATATATTATATTACCAATTTTTGTTGAATTACAATCATTAATTATTTTATTTAATTCAGTTTCATTATTATTATTATTTATATATATTAAATCTAAATCTATCATTTTAATATCTATTGTATCTACATGTATTTTACAACATGGACATTTTAATTCTTTCATTTTTAATAAAGATTGTGTACAATCTTTACAAAAATTATGCCCACATTTAAATATAGAAAATTGTTTTATTTCTTCATCAAAACATATAGGACACTGTATTCCTTTATTATCTTTAATTTCATTTATTGTTTTAGATAAATAATTTTTTATATTTGTATATTCATTTAATTTATTTTCAAGTCTTTTTTTTTGATTTTCACTATCTGTATTATTTATTTTTTCATTTAATATTTTCACATTATTTTCATAATATTCTACTAATGTTTCTTTTAAATTTTCTAATGTAATTGATTTATCATTGAAAATTTTCAAATTTAATAATGTATAATCACAACATATTTTTAATAAAATTTCATTGATTTTACGTATAGAATTCTTATAACTATTATATACAGATTTTTCAGTTTCTGTAAATTCGCATTTAATAATAGTTTTATTAACTTTTATATTATCTTTATTATTTATTCTATTTATAAAATCATAGCTATTATGATATATAATCTTATTATTTATCAATTTATAATATAATTCTTTAAAATCTACATTTAATATATTACATTTTCTTTTATAAAAAAAATTAACTATTAATGATCTTTCAAAATTTTCATTGAATATATTGACATCATCTTTAAATTCTTCTATTATATTTGTAATTATAGATAATAATTTTATATAACTATAAAAGTTATTTTCATATGGTGTTGCACTTAATACAAATACAAATTTTTTATTTAATCTTTTAATATAATTAATGTTATCTTTGCTATCTAATTTAATAAATTCTTGACCTTCATCTATTATTATATATTTCCATTCAAATAAATCTAATGTTTTGCAATTCTCGTTTAAGTCAATTTCATTTTCATTTATATATTCTCTTCTTATGTATTTATGAATTTGTAAATATAAATTAAATGATAATATTATTAAATCTGCAAATAAAAAATCCTTTATTGTTAAATTATTCAATTGATAAGTAGTTCCAACTACTATTATATTTTTATTATAATTCTCAAAAAATTTTAAATATTCATTATACCATTGTTCTATTAAATGTGATGGACATAATATTAATGATGCTTCTGTTTTAATAATTTTTTTATTATTATCGTAAAAATTTATTGGTCTTTTTATTATATTTATTGGCATTTTATCATAAAATAAATTATCTTCATGTTCTTTACAATATTTTTTTTTATTTGTTTTATTTTTTTGACAATTTTCTCCTTTAAACTTTCCCTTTTTATAAACATAATTACATGTATCTTTTTCTGTATAATATTCTTTATATATTGATTCATTTTCAAAACATTTAAATAATAATGGTAGTGTTTTTCCTGTTCCTGTTTCTGATGTTATTAAACATCCATATATATCCAAATTAATTTTTATAAACATATCATTGTTTATATCATTGTTTATATTATTGTTTATATATTCTTTTAAATCTATCCTATTATTTCTTAGAATATATTCCTTATTATCTATATTAATATTATTATAATCATTCAGTATTAATTCTAATTTATTATTATTAATATTATAAGAATGGTTGTTATATAATTCTATCAAATCATTTATTTCAAGTATATCATTTTTCTGATGATTTAATAATTTAATCTTTAACTTTTCATCATTTATTTCTTTTCTATCTAAATTTTTATGTACTATTCTTTCTGTATTTTGTAATAGTTTTTTAAAATTCTTAAAGTTGTATTTTTCTGTCATTTTTAAAAAAATTAAACCAGGTATAGATGAAAGTGTCCTTCTATATCTATTATATAATATATTTTCTTGTAGTTCTTGTAAATTAGCTAGTATATTTTTTTGTATATATATTGTTAATTTTATAGTTTCACTCATTTCATCATTTTCACCTTCTATAATACTTATAAATTGTATATTTGAACTTTCATCTAATATTGTAAATAATGGTGAAAACAATTCTTGTTCATATTCTGTTAAATTCATATCTATTATTTCATTTATTGTTTTTTTAATTAATAATGGATATATATATGTTTTTGTATATTCGTAAAAGTATGAAAATATATTATTATTTAGTTTCAAATAATCTATATTATTAATATTATAATTATCAAAATTATTTAAATCATCTCTTGATAATATATATATTCCATTCATTACATTATTACTAAATCGTCTTCTTACTTCATTATCTGTCATTATTACCAAATTATTTAAATTTACATTTTTATTTAATATATTTGTATCATATTTATGTTCGTATATACAAACATAATTTTCTAATATAATATCCATATTTATTTTAAATAAATATTATATTTAAATGATTTTTAGTCACCTTTATCTATAAATTATATTTCCATTACATAATTTAAATTCTTGAATAGGTTTAAACCATAATCTTAACATTTTACCTTGTGAATCACCATCTATTTCGTCAAACGCATACATTATCCTAAATCCAAACGAATTAAAATATGATTGTAATAAATTAAAATCAGACTGTGATAATCTATTGACTTCACAGTGATTAAATAATTTTATACATCCATATTGTAATACTTGTAATAATATAGAATAAAATATACTTGGTTCATAATTTAATTTTCTATGATAATAAATATTATTTACATTTAACGTTATATCATGCGATAATATTTCTTTTGGTGGATATTTAAATATATTTTCAAAAAATAAATTCATTATATATATATTTTTTATGAGAAAAATAATTTATTCAATATATTATTTTTTTCATCGTGGTTATTTAAAACATATTCTTTTTTTAACTCATCTGAATTCATAAACATATCAAATTCTCTTATAAATTGTTGTAATTCAAATAATGTTGTATTTAAATAATCTTCATTGTATTTTATACTTGTTTTTTTAATTTTATTATTTAATTTTTCTACTAATATACTATTATCATAGTCTTTTAAATACATATATATTTGTATTTGTGTCATTTCATAATCTCGTACACTATTAAAAAAACATCTTGTTCTATTTTTTACTTCAATAATAGTTTTGTTTTCTTCATCAATCCCATCCATTTTACCCCCAATATACCAGTCTTTATTATTATAATTAAACAAAAATTTTGAATAATATTTTTGTGTTTTATCTAATTGTATATTATTTTGTTTTTCATAAACATCTAAAGCATTATTTTCATTATTAATACCATGACTTTTATTTATTAATGATTTTGCTTTTTCTTTAATTACATTATCTGTAATATCCTTTATAATATCTTGTTTTTTATTATTTGTATGTTTATCTGTTTTTAATTCACTGATATCAGTTGTTTTTAATTTTTGTTGAATAAGTTGTTCATCTGTATATTTAAATGTTTCAACCTTTTTACTACTTTTAACTTTTATATCATCAATTTTATCATTAACAATTTTTTTTACATTGTCAATATTTGTTTTATCTATTTCATTTACATTAATATTTAATTTTTCAACTAATTCAAAAATCTTTTCTGTATCATTTGATTTAATACACGAATCAATATTTTCTACTAAATCTTCATCTTGTAATAAATCTTTGATTTCTTTTTTAAATGACAATTCTTGACAATTATTTTTAAAATGTAAAAAATCAGTTTTACTATATTTTTCCCACAATCTTTCAATAGGTCTTTGTAAATCCCATCTTGCTCTACCTAAATATGTAGGTATATCACTAATATTAATGTAAATCCTATTCATTTTATTAATATAATATTTAAACTTTAAATAAAAAACATTTATTTTAAATTCATTTTTTTAGAACTTAAAATAATTATTTTAATCCATTATAAAATCAGAATCTTTGAATTTATTACCATTATATTTTAAAACATATTCATTCACAAATTTTATTAATTCTGAAATTTTATAAGATGGTAATACAACTTTATAAAATCCTAATATAGGTTTTGATAATTGTTCTAGATAACATAACCTATTATATTTAAGTTTATGCAATTTTGCATACTGGGGATCTTCTCCTAATTCAGATTTTGCTAATTTTACATTCTGGTCTAAATTTTCAATAAAAATATAAGGAATACGATCTCCAACTTGTACTTCTTCTTTGCGTTGTTTTAATTTTTCTGCAAGAATTACATGTACAGGTCTTGTTTTATAACTTTTTGCTAATTGTGCAGATAATACTAAATGATCTATATTAATCTTATATTTGTCAATATTATCAATATATTTTTTAAAAATTTCAATACTTTTTTCTATACCATTAAATCCATCATTTACAATTTCATGAATAATTTCATTATAACAATTTTTTACCATTTGACAATAATCACGCCTTGTTAATGCAATCCCTTTCACGTCTAATCCTTTTGATTTATCAGGGTTTTCAATATTATCATATTTATATCCTATATACCTTTTTTTTGTAAGTAAGATAAATGGTTGAAAAATTTTTTCAAATTCCATTTCTATTGGTGGTCTGTCAAATATATTATGTGTCAATTGATTTCCACATTCTATAGCAATTTTAAAAGAATCTTTTCTATTTTGTAAGTAATCATCCCTATTAAAATTAATAGAAATCATTACACTATCAGTATTTTTAACAATTAATTCCCCAATACCAGCTTGAAATCTACCATTTGTTGTTTCCAAATCATAAACATAATCATTACACTCTCCTAATTCTTCAACTGATAATACATTATAATTATTTTTTCCGTAATAAAATTCATCAACAAAATAATAAAAACCTTCATTATATATAATATTTTTATAAATTCCAAAAGATCTCAATTTATAATACATTTCTTGAACTTTTAATTTATCTGAAAATTTTTTCTTACTTTCATCTTCAATTACTAATTTTAATGATGGATTTAGATAATAATTTTTATTATTAATATATATTGGAAAACTATGTAATAATGTAATATTATTATTTAAATCTTTTGGTTTAATTTTATTCCTGTTTTCATCAAGTAAAGAATGATCTTCTGTAACATCTACAATACCCGATAAAGTTGATACTCTATACATCTTTTTATTTGTTTTATGTCTAATAACCTTTTTAATTTTTTTCCACCCTTCATCCGTCCATACTTCATATTTAGATAAACAATATTCCTTTTCATTTTCTATAACATTACCATAACATGAAAAAAACTTAAAAAATGGATAACTAACAGCTTTACATTTATTAAATAAATCTTCTATTTTCTTTATATAAATTAAATTATTGTATTTTAATAATATTGGTGTATCACTTGATACAGAATCTCCATATACAACTTTTATTTTAATATCTAATGGTATTTCTGGATCTTTTATATATTGTTTTTTTGCAACATTTAATTCATATTCTTTTTTATCCCAATTATATGATATATCTATATTATTTTTAGGAAACATTTCGTGTAAAATCGTATATACTTTTTCAGTATCTTCAATTGTATTTGTTTTAAATGTCATTTTTATTGATTTTATTAATTTATTATTTATTTTAATTTTAAATATTTTAATATTCATTTTTTCTATTCACGTTTAAAAATTTTTATAAAATTATAATAAAAATATAAATGGTCTCTCTTACATCACCTTTATATCACGAGCAACCTATTGTTATTTTTGACTCTACACAATCAAATTCATCTACATCAGGTTCTTTAGTCATATACGGAGGAGTTTCTCTTTCATCTACACAAGATTCTTTATCTATTTCTTCTGGTAATTTTGTTTCTTATGGTGGTATTGGTATTGCAAAATCATTAAACGTTGGTGGAAATTCTAATCTTACAGGTCAACTACGTGTAACTAATACAACTCAATCTTTATCAGTTACTACAGGTGCATTCCAACTTACTGGCGGTGCAGGTATTGGTGGTAATTTAAATGTTGGTGGAAATGCTGTTATTAGTGGTGATCTTTATGTATCTGGAACTACAACTTATGTTAATACTCAAACAATAGATCTTGCTGATAATACACTTGTATTAAACGCAGGTCCTGCTGGTTCACGTGATGCTGGTTTATTAATTCATCGTGATGTACAAGACGTTATTGCTGATGGATCTGTTACATCTGGTTCTCTTGCATCTATTGAACAAACTTCATTTACATTAGGTGGTTCATTTACAGGTAATTATGTAGGATGGTGGTTGAGAACTACTGATGGAAGTGCTCAAGTTTCAACATATAATGGAACTTCAGGTACTTTTGCAACATCTGGTAATACTTTACCACTTTCTCCAACTGATCTAAACTTTAATTTATATAGCAAATCTTATGTGGGTTCATTTTATGATGAATCTGCAGACGAATATGTTTTAGCATATATTTCAGATGCTACTGATCCTAAAGTAGATTTATCAGTCAATGAATATATCAATCTTCGTTTAAATACTCTTTTAGCAAATACTGCTGTATCAACAGCTTCATTACATGTTACTAGTGGAGCAACTATTGCTAATTTAGCACTATCAAATGCTGATTTATCTGATGCTACAATATCAAATTTAACTATAACATCTGCAACAGTTTCTTCTATGCTTGTAACCGACTCAAATGTCACTAATAGCACTATTTCTAACTTGGTATCTTCTGATTCAACTGTTTCTAATCTAACTTTAACCAGTGGTACAGTTTCTTCTATGCTTGTAACCGATTCAAATGTCACTAACAGCACTATTTCTAACTTGGTATCTTCTGATTCAACTGTTTCTAATCTAACTTTAACTAGTGGTACAGTTTCTTCTATGCTTGTAACCGATTCAACTGTTTCTAATCTAACTTTAACTAGTGGTACAGTTTCTTCTATGCTTGTAACCGACTCAAATATAACTAATAGCACTATTTCTAACTTGGTATCTTCTGATTCAACTGTTTCTAATCTAACTTTAACTAGTGGTACAGTTTCTTCTATGCTTGTAACCGACTCAAATGTCACTAATAGCACTATTTCTAATTTGGTATCTTCTGATTCAACTGTTTCTAATCTAACTTTAACTAGTGGTACAGTTTCTTCTATGCTTGTAACTGACTCAAATGTAACTAATAGCACTATTTCTAACTTGGTATCTTCTGATTCAACTGTTTCTAACTTAACTTTAACTAGTGGTACAGTTTCTTCTATGCTTGTAACTGACTCAAATGTAACTAATAGCACTATTTCAAACTTAGTATCTACAGATTCAACATTTTCAAATTTATCAGTTTCGTATATTACATCTGGATCTATTTGGATAAATGATAATCTAGATGTTTTTGGTAATACAGTATTTGATGGTAATTTTACAGTAACAAATGGATCTATATTATTTAATACTGTAGATGTTTCACCATCTTTAGGTGATATTATAGCAGAACGCTCATCAACAATTGGTAATAATGTTAGTTCTGCAACAAATATTTTAAACTTTAGTTTCAATAACTCTATTGCACGAGCATTTGACGCAGTTGTTTCTGTATCCATAAATGCAACTTCTGGTAATAAATACGCATATTATAATCTAAAAGGTATTCAAAAAGATACTGGAGTTTGGATGTTAAATTCATCATTTGTAGGTGATATAACTGGTGTTACATTTATGATAAACAATGGTTCCGTACAATATATTTCAAGTAATTTACCAGATTTTCAAAATGGTGTTGTAAAATTCCGTGCTCTAACAACTTCAGTTTAATTTACTTTACATACATTTAAATTTAATTCGCATCTATCATTTCCACATACATCATTTAAATTATCTATTTTTGATAAATATGGATTATTTAATGACTTTTTCTTTAAAATTTGTTTTTCAGTATTCATTCTTATATAAAATCCATCATTATTATTAAAGGATTTTTTATAATAATCTTTTAATACACCAGCATGACTAACAATTAATATATTTATATATTCTTTATTTGGTAAAGTTTTATAAAAATATTTGTAAAAATAATTTAAAAAATTATTTATATCTCCAACTTTATTATATTTTTTTGTATCATAAAATTTATACATTTTTCTATTTTTATAATATAATAATTTATGTTTATTTAATCTTTTCTTTTGTATTTTTAATTTTAATTTTTTATATGCTGGATTAGATAACATTTTTTTTATACTTTTTTTTGAATTTTTATTAGAAGAATGTTCATCTATTTCTCTTAAATAAGGAACAACTCTTACTTTGTTTTTTCTTAATGATGTTAGTTGTGCAGTCTCCATTGCTCTAATTAAAGGAGATGAAAAAACTATATCAAATCTATTATCTCCTATTTTTTGTTTCAGCCATTTACCAGTTAAAATACTATTATAAACTCCAATATTTGTTAAATGCGGATCACTTGCTCTTTCTTTATCTCCATCCCATTTTTCATACACATTTTGATTTTTTATTGCATTATAACAACTTAGACCATGTCTAATAAAATAAAAATTTAAAATCATATATAATACGTTTTTATATTAAATATATATTATTTTAAAAAAATAATATGAGTTTTCCATTGTCAACAATTTTTGAAGGTGATTTTAATATTTTAACTGGTTCAGATACATCATTATATGGGTTTGGTAAATTATCTGTTTCTGATAAAGTAATTATATATTCTACAGAAAATTCAACTGGTGTAAATTCTATTGGTTCTTTACTTGTTTCTGGTGGTGTAAAAATAAATAAAAATTTACATGTTCATGAAACTTTAAATGTTTTATACAATTCTTCTTTTTTAACTTCTACTTTTATTGATACAACAAATGGTCTTACTAATATAACTGGTGGAAATGGATTAAATGTAAATGTTGGATCTTCTATTAATTTAATTTCAACATCTGGTAATATTAATATTAATGCTTCTTCAAATTCTGTAATTATTTCAAGTGGATTAAACAATCCTTCATCAATCTCTTTAACAAACACTCATCAAGATGGTGGTATTCTATTACAAAGTGGTAATGTCAATGGTTCTGTAAATATTATCTCTGGTTCTAATGGTATTAATATTTTTTCTTCTAATGGTAATATTTTACTTACATCTACTAATTCAAGTTCTACTTATAGTGTTAATTCTTCTTCTGATAATCAAAATTTAAATATTTCTTTAAATGGTTCTACAAATTCTACATTAAATATTAAAAGTCATGGTACTTCTAATGCTATTGATATTTCATCTTTGAATACAGCTGGGTCTATTAATATTTCAAATAATAATGGTTTATCTTCAGGTGCTATCAATTTTCTCACTGGATCAAATGGTTTTAATGTTATAACAAATACAAATGGATCTATTAATTTAACTTCTACAAATGCAAGTTCTACTTATAAAGTTTTATCAAATGGTACTAATCAAAATTTATTATTACATTTACAAGGTGATTCAAATAGTTCATTGCATTTAAAATCAGATACTAATTCAACAAGTGCTATATTGATAGAAACAACAAATACATCTGCATCTATGTTATTTAAGCAAAATTTTTCAAATGGTGGTATATTTTTTACTTCTGGTTCTAACGGATTTAATGTATTAACTCAAACATCTGGTTCTATCAATCTTTTTTCATATGGTGCTCCTTCAAATTTTATTAATAATGCTTTAAATAATACTGACCATCTAACATTAAGTATTAATGGTACAACATCTTCCAAAGTAATTATATCTAATTCTTCAAATTCTCCTGAAGCAATACATTTATTAGCATCTCATTCTAATGGTTCTATATTAATCAATTCTGGTAATACTGTTTCTATTCAATCTAGTTCAAATTCTTCAGGTATAGAAATAGGTACTCTTAATAATACACCTATTACTATAGGTCGTTATGATTCAACTACTGTTATTAATGGTGATTTATTTATAAGAGGCACAACTTCTATGGTTAATCAACAAATTGTTAATATAGATGATAATATTATTCTTTTAAATAGTTCTCCTTTTGATTCATCTGATGGAGGTTATGCTGTAAAACGTTTTCAACCAGCAAATGATTCTTCTTTAGGTGAAGTTGTTTTAGATACATCTACTTATACAGGAACTGCACAACTTAATGGTAATACTTTAACTACTATCTGTTTAGATCCTTCTTCCTCTTCTACAAATGATTTTTATGCTGGTTGGTGGATTAAAATTACTTCTGGTACAGGTGCTAATCAAGTACGTAAAATTAAATCATATAATGGTTCAACAAAAATTGCAACTATTTTTGATTCTTCTGATCAGCTATCTTTATCATCATACCCTATTGAAGGAATGGATTTTACTACCATACCAGATTCTTCTTCTACTTATTCCCTTTATTCTTGTCACTATGTAATGAATATTTGGGATGAATCTTCTAATCAATTTGCTTTTATATGTTCTAATTCAAACCCTTCTGATAAATCAAATCCTACTTTTACACCTAATATATCACATTACACAGATTTACGTATTAACAATCTTTATTCTAATACTATTTTTGCTTCTTCTATTAATAATTCTACTGCTGATACTATATTATACGTCACATTAAACGATATGTCTTCATCTCCAGTTAATATACCTATCTATCAAAACTATGGTGTGTTTTTTGTTATGGTCTCTCCTCAAACATCTACAAGAACTTTTGCATCATTCTTTATTTCACGTATAAATGATTCTTCTACCTCAGGTGTTTGTAATCGTATTGTTTCTTCAAAAGGTCTTCAAAATGAAATGGTAAATATTCAATGGCCAGCCAATTCCCTACCACAATTATTTTATTCACCTCCTCCTTTATCTTTATCAACTACTATATACAATATTAAAATCATAACTGTATAAAAATAATTAAATTAAATAATTAACACTTTTGTTAATTATTTAATTACTTGTTTTTATTTATTTTTATTTATTTTTATTTATTTTTATTTGTTTTTTTATTAATTATTTTTTACAAACATTGAGGATACAATAATTACAATTAATATTACACTTATTGTCATTATATATAAAAATAATGATAATTTTATATAGAAATCTCTTTGTTTTTCTTGTATTTGTTTGTAATTAATATCATAACTTTCTGCAATTAAACACATATTCGTAAAAAATTTTCCTTTTTTAACTTTATCTAATTTTTCATAGTATGTTAATATATCTTCAAAATCTATTTTTTCTTTTATATTAATATTTTTTTTGCATATTATACATTTTCTAAAATTATTTAATAATAGTTCGTAAAAACATTTTTTATGATAAGATGTTTTACAACATTCAATATAAATGTCTTGTGTTTCTTCGATGCAAATTATACAAGTCATTTTACACAATGTATATATATAATCAATTAATCTTATTAATTTTTTTTTTTTCAATTTTTTTTTAACATATAGTATTAAATATGTTTAATAACACAATTTCTCGTAATGATTATAATAAAGTTTTTTCTTCTAAAATACAAAATGAAGAATTATCACATCAAGAAAAAGTTTATTATATAACTATATCATCTAATTCACGTGACACTGTTGCTTATCCATCTGTTTCATCTTATTCAACAAAATTAAATCAACCTTTAAAAAATGTAAAATCTATAGAATTAATTAAATGTATTTTACCAGATAAAAATCAAGTTACACGACAACCATTTTTAGTTCTTTCTATAGATGAAATTCAAGATGTTTCTGTTTCTAATGATAAATTATATCAAGATTCTTTACATATTATTTCAATAAGTCAACCTACTCTTAACAATTATTTTATAAATATTAATACTGCTGATAATAGAATTGTTAAAGTATATCAAACACCATTATCATATTTGAGTAAATTAACTATAAATATTTTAACTCATGATAATTTATTATTTGATTTTGGTGGAACTTCACATGAGTATCAAAATCTTTTTGTTTTTAAAGTTGTTTGTATAGAAAAAGATTTTAATAAATTAAATTCTAATATAATTTAGTTTTTTTATTTTACAATAATATATATATGAATACTCATTTATCAAATGATCCATGTTATTTAAATGCTGATTGTCAAATAAATAATAAAAAATTAAAATATATTACAACTAACTTGGGTAATTCTTTAAAAGAATCTTCTTTTAGTTTTTTTAACATCTCAAATAAAGATGGTTATACAGTTCCTTCAAAAAATATCAACCAAGCTTCACAACTTAGAAATGGTATTAATGGTAATCAACTAACTAACTGTAATATTAAAACACAAATAGGTCAATTACCTTTAAATTATCCATCAAAATACAAAACTGCTCATGGTAATTTAGATGAAAAAAATCCATTTATAAAAGTACCACTTCAATTAAATAAAAAATCTTATACACCAAAAGATAATAATTTTTATAATAGATCTTTCCAAATTTTCTCTTCCTCTACACCACAACTTCCCATTAATTCTTTTATACAAGAAAACCGTGTAGGTCTTTCTACACGGTTTATGTAATTTAATTTTTTATTACTATTGAATATTTTTTAAAATTTTTATTATATACACATAAATGGTTTATTTCATCTTTTTCTTTAAATAATTGTTCTAAATATCTTGCTTCTTTTATAGATTTTACTAATAATAAATCTTCATAATTATTTGTAATATTATTATATACACTATATATTTCTACAAATTCTTTATTTTTTATAATTTTTTTATAACAATGTAAACTATTTTCATTTTTATTTTCACATAAATTTAATTCATCTTTTATTTTTTTATTTATTTTATTAAAATTACCATAAATATATTCATTATGTGTTATTTGTTTTTTATATTTGAAATTATTCAAATATAAATTTATATATTCAATATTATTACATGATATAATAGGATTTATTTTAAAATTTATATATTCTTTAATATTATTTAACTCTTTTAATATTTCTTCAATTCTTTCATATCTTTTTTTATAATATTCATTTATAACTACATTATCTTTATATAGCAAATCTGTAATATAATAATTCTTTTGACTTTCATCTTCATCTTCGTAAATATATCCTTCTAATAATATTGTTTTTTCTATATGATAATCTGTTTCTATATAAAACTCATCATTTTTATTATTAAAAAAATATAAAATATTATTATTGGTATTTTTTATATTTTTATAAAAATAATCTTTATTTATAATTAAACAATAATATTTATTATTATTATTTAAGATCATATATGAATCATTTAATATATACTTTTCGTTATTATGTTTTTTATACAATTCATTGTATTTATTTATAATACATTTTAAAATATTTTCTTTAAAATGTATACATTGATTATAATTTTCAAACTTCATTCTTAACTGTTTATTAATTATCTATTTGAATTTTTTTTTATCATTTTTTTCTTCGTATAAATTAATATGTCTTTTTATTTACAAGCAAATGCTTATTTAAATAATTCTTTTATATTACAATCATCATTATCTTCTTGTTCTATTTCAAATTCAACTATAACAAATTCATCAATTGATATGAATTTTAAAAATATTACATCTGTTCTTGATCCTATTAATTTACAAGATGCTGCTACTAAAAAATATGTAGATGATTTAGGTATTATTATTCAAAATATCAATCTTAACAATACTACTTCATCATTAATACATACATCTTTATACGGTTCATTCGTTATAACTGTTACTAATAATGTTTTAAATGGTCCTTCTGCTATATTTCATATATCTAAAAATACATCTACTGTAAAACCTCATATATCACGTACAATCTCTTGTAATGGTTTAAGTTCTCAAAATACTTTATATATTACATGGAATGAAAACGAAGGAATATACCTTTATAAAACTCTAAATACTTTCAATGGGTCTTATAAAGTTAAAATTATTTAATATTTAGTTTTTAAATTTATACATTTTTTGGTATCAATGGTACTGGTTTAGATAATTCACTCAAATCATCATCATCATCATCAATCTCAAGTTCGTTATCATCTTCATTATCTTCATCTTCATCATTATTTTCACTTGTGTTATTATTTACATTTTCATTATTTTCTGATACAGTTCCCTTATTAAGTTCACTGAATTTTACAGTTGCTTCTTGGAAAAATACAACTAAATTATATAAAAATGCTGCATCTGCTAATGTATAAACACCATTTTTTTGCCCCTTTATTACTCCTTGTACTACTAATTGCCTTGATGATTCTTCATTTAATTCAGTCTCATCATTTGTATTACCTTTTAAAACATTAAGAGATCTTTGTAATAAATCTGCTTCTTGTAATACATATGCACCTTTTTGTTGAGCATGTTCAATATATTTTTCAATAAATCCTACACAATTTTCATTAGTTACTGTAATTTTATTCATTTTTATTATAATAAATAATTTTGTTTAAATTATTTTTATTTAATGTAAATAGTTAATAATATGAAAAGTATATTAGATGATTTAATATCAGATTTAATTGATACTATATATAAAAATCTTTTAAAAGATAAGAATAATAATAAATTAAAAAGAATTAAAAATTATTTAATTCTATCTATTACTGATAAACTTAAACCATTTTTAATTACTATTATTATCATTATTCTTATTCTTTTATTTATATTATTTATTCAATTTGCAATCATAGTTAAAAGTAATTCAATAAAATATAATTTAGATTTTTAATATTTTTCATCTCTAATTGAATCTATTGATTTTGTGACAGGAAATCTTGGTATATTATCATTTGTAAATCCAAAAAATTTTACACATAAATTTTTACCTTTATATTTATCACCATTTTTATAATATTCTATTCTTTTTGCTTCATCTCCTGATTGTCTTACATTAAATGTTTTTCCATCTTTTGTTTTGCACACCCATATTACTAATTTGTCTCCTTTAACATCTTTTTTTTCAAATGTATAATCAACTATTTCAAACTCGTCATCTTGAAAGTCTTTTAATTTCATCAAATTATGTGTTCTTTTATGTTCATAATTTTTATTTAATCTTACTATAGTACCCTCATATCCATTTTCTACAAACTCATTATGATATTTATAAATTTCATCTAAGTTATAACATATATACGTAGGTACTATTTTAATTATATTAGTTTTTAATTTATTTTTTAATTCATTTAATATATTAATTCTTTCTTCAAATATTTTTGTATCATCTATAATATCATATACATGATATTCAATTTTATTTAAAATTTCTTCATCTTTCTTTGTTATTTTTTGTTTTCTTAAAATACCATATGACTCAAACAACATACCATGTACATATAATTCACCATCTAATTTATAATTTATACTTTTTAATTCTTCTTTTAATTTAATTAATGTAGTAAATTCTTTTCCAGTTCTTGAATACATTTTTCCATCTGACCAAAACATCCTATATCCATCTAATTTTGGTTGTACATAACATGGAAATGTAATTTTTTTTTCTTCAAATACCTTTGCTAACATCACACTATCTTTTAAATTATCTTTTAAATTATCTTTTAAATTATCTTTTAAATTATCTTTTACATCCTTTTCAATCAATTCTTCATTTTTATTATTTTCTGTATAACCTTCCTCTTTTTTTGAATTCCATTTTTTTTCTGCTTCTTTTACAGCTTGCTCATAATCTGTTGTTTCATTTTTCTTACCTTTATTTTTACCACTTACTATTGTTTTTGTTTTTGTCATTTTTTTTTGACCATATTCTGTTTCAATTATATTATCAATAACTTTAATTTTCCATTGTCTATCTTTTTTATATAAAATTGGAAATTCTTTCATATTCTGTTTTTTATTTGTTAATATATTATTATTTTTAAAAATATGTTCATTAAATGTAACCCAATAATAAGTAATTATTTCTAAATGTCTATTTATATTTTTATCAACTACCTTTAAAAATATAACATTATTATCATTTAATTTTAATAATTCTTCTTTTAATAATTCTTCTGTTATATTAGTATTTAAATTTATATTAATAAATCCTAAATCACTACCAAATATTTTATCTAGTATTTCATCTGTAATAATATCATCGTTAGTTTCTTGGATTTTATAATCGTTTTCTGTACATTGTATAATAATATTAATATCATTTAATGTATTTATTTTATACATACCCAATTTTATATTATCAACATTTATATAATATATATCTTGTTTGTTAATATATTTTGTATTTTCATTTGAGTTATTTTGTTCATTTGAGTTATTTTGTTCAATTAATATAGATTTATTAATATTATTATTTATTTTTCTTGATCTAAATACACAATACCTATTTAAATAAGATATATCTTTTTCATATTCTGTCATATTATATGTATTATTATCAAGTTCTTTAAAAAGTTTTGTTTCAATTAATTCAAATCCATTGTTTTCAAAATTTTTAATAAATTTTTCATAATCTATTATAAATTCATTAGAACCAGTTGATAAATAATTTTGTCCATTTAAATAAATGTCAAACTTATTATTATATTCTGGATTACTAAAATCATATCTTTTTAAATAATATATAATTTCATTATTTAATTCATAACATTTTGAAGAATTATTATTAAATAATTTATATAATTCTTTATCATCAATAAATGTACATATAAATAATCCATCTTTTTTTAAACTTTTATTTAATATCTTAAATAAATTTTCAAATGTTTGTTTTGATTTTAAAAAGTAATGAATTGCAAAATGACATGATGCATTATCATATTTATCATTCTCAAATATATCTATATTCAATTTATTTGATGTTAAGTCTACATTATAAAATTTAAATCTATCATGTAATTTTTTATCAACTCCATCTATACGTTTTTTACATTCTTGTAATGAATTATAACAATAATCAAATCCATCTACATTTTGAATATTTGAATTTATCCATTTATGTAAATCTCCACATTTTCCTGATGCTAATTCTAATAAATTATTTGTATTTTTTAAATATTTATCATATAAATTTCTTTTTATATTATTATGAAAATTTCTCATTGTTTTAAAAAAAAAAGTATTTTCATCTTGATTATTATGTGATTTTTTTACATATATAAACAAATCTTCTAATTTAACTGGATTATGTATAGAATTCCATATATTACATGCGACTGAACTAAAGTTACCAAATTTATTTACATTATATGTTTTATCCCACCTTGTTCTTAATGGTATCCACATATTTTTAGATTTATCCCATTTAAATTCAATAACTGTATTTGTTTCATATGGTTCTTTTGTAATAGGATCAATTAAATCTTTAGATATATATGTTATAAATGTTTTTGTATCTGTTTTATTAGTTTCACATAATTTATTTACATCAAATAAAACTAATTCATTTACACAACTTTTTGGATTTTTACTATTATAATGTTGTACGTATAAATTCCATATATTACTATTTACATCCTTTACTGCATAAAAATCAATTGTATTCATTTCAGATGGTTTCCATTTCAATAACATTCTCCATTTTTTATTCACTGGATAACATTCATTCATTGGTGTATAAATTAATCCATCGTTTTCATAATCTTTATTTACAATATCATCCATTATTTTTTTTGCTCCTAAAAAAATGTTTTTATAATAATATTTTTTCATTTTTATTTCAAAATATTTATCTTCACAATTATTATTAATCGTTTCTATAATATGATTTAATCTATTTAATCGTGTTTTTAAATATTGTGTATTATCTCCTCTTAAATCTTTATTATTGAAAGCAATTATATCAAATGCTAAAAATAAATATTTGTCATTTTTTCTTATTAACTCTCCATCAATAACTGTAGAATAGTACAAATTTGATTTTATATCTGTTTTTAAGATTTTTTTAATATTATTATCTATAAAATATACAGTTTTATCACTAGATATAAATAATATATACCTATCACCATCTGCTTTATCTGTAATAGCATATTCTATTCTACCTAATTCGTGAATTAAATGTTTTTGCAATGTTTCTGGTTGGGCACCTACAAAAAATCCTGTATTAAAAATCTGTTTATATTCATTGATTATTTTATTTTTTTCAGTTGTAGTTATTATATTCTGACTCAAATCTTTTGTAAATAATATTAGTGATAATATTTTATTTAATATATCTATGTTAATTTTTTCTTTTAATTCTAATTCAATTTCAAACATCATTTTATTATCTTGTTTAACTTTTGTTAAATCTATATTACAATAATTTAAATCGAATGAATATCTTTCCTTTTCACGTAAAACATATTCATTTTTACCTTTATATTGTGGAATAATATTTTCTTTTGAAATTGCAATTCTTATATTAAAATCATAAATATTATATGTATATATCTTCTTTTTTTGTTGATAAATAGTTGTTTTATCATCTTTATTATATATTTCTTTTACATTATAATTTATTTCATTATATATTTTTTCTATTGTATTATATTTTTTATGACAGATTCCATATTCTGTCAATAAATTTTTCAATCTGTAAAAATAATCTATTTCATTATTTGATTCAAATATACTTTTATTATTAATCCATTTAAATTCACCAATCCTGAATTCTAACTCGTTTTTAAAATTATGTCTTGACAAAATCTCAAGGATTTTATCCTTTGTATTTGTGTCAAACTGAATTTCTTTTATGTTCTCCATTTTACTAATACTTGTTATTTTTAATTTTTCATTTTTTTAATTTATTAAATAATTATAAATATTTTTTGACATTTTATTTCCTATTTTCCTTTTATTTATAATTATATCACTTAATATATCTTCTCCATTCTTTTTAAAATCATCTATTAAATTTATTAATTTATCATATTTTAATTTTATTACTTTTGCTGTTTCTTGTGATACATTTGGTATACACATTAATACATTTTCAAATTTGTTTTCTAATATCTTTTTCTTTTTTGTTTGATTATGTATAAAATTTACCATTTTATTATCAATTAAAAATTCTTTATATTTCAATTTATTATAAAATGTTATTATTAAATTTATTGAATGTTGTATATTAAATGAATATATTATTGTTATATTATCTCTAAATATATTATTTAATAAAAATCCATTTATCATTTTTTCATACTTTTTTACATATCCTGTCATCTCTATTAAATATATAAATTTACTTTTATCTATATTTTCTAATATTCTTGTTTTTTGTTCTTTATATCTTCCATCAATTATACTAGACATTAAATCATTTATTGTTTTTCTTTCTATTAAATATTCTATCTCATCTTCATCATTCATTATTTGAATATCACCTATATCTAACATCTTTTCTTCGTATTCTATATCATCATTTTCTTTTATTATTTCTAATATTCCTCGTTCTCTTTTATCTATCACTATTTTCATTTCTTTACATTTAAAAAAATATTTTTTTTTATATTTTTAAATGTAAATGCAAATAATATCTCCTACAGATTTTTATAACCAATATATTAATTTTGATTTTGATAAACTTTTAATAGATAATGATAATCAATACATTAATGATAATAATTATTATCTTTCTTATAAAAATTCATATTTAATTTCATCTAAAGATAATTATTCTACACTTCAATCTTTAATTTATGAAATAAATTCATTATCTTCATTTAACTCTTCTGTTAATATTGATTCTAATATAATTCTTTTCAATTCTAATATTTCAAACTTATTATTATTTAATAAATATAAATTTATATATAAACAATTGATTATATCTCAACGTCTATTATTTGATAATTTTATTGAATATATTAAAAATCTTAATAGTCTATCTAATAATCAATTATATACTCCTTCTCCAGCATCTTCTATTAAAAGTAAAAAATCATTTATCTCTAAATTTACTTCTAAATTTAAAAAATAAATTATATAATTGATGTTAATGTTTTTATTATATGTTTACACGTCTCTATCTGTGTATTTAATTGATGCTTGTATTCATAACATGCTCCTAATTCTTTCTTTATTTTATCAAATTTTTCTTCTAAATTCATTATTTCATTTTCATATTTTTTAATATTCTCTATTGTAATATCATTATACCTATTAAATACATACATTAATTCATTCTTTGTTAATACTTTATTACATTGTACACATTTAATGTTATTTACATATTCATTGAAATTACTTATTTTATACAACTCATTTATTTTATCATCTATAATACAATTTATGTGATATAAATGCCCACATTGTAATATAAAAAATCCATAATTATTTTCTGTTTTAAAACATTTACAACATATGTAATTATCCTTTTCTACAGTATCTAAATTATTATATCCTTCTTCATTCTCATATATCTGTATTGATCTTGCATATCTTTTTTGATCTCTTATAGATACTTTGTCATAATCATCACTTTCTATATATGATTTATAATATTCCATGTTACTTTATTTATTTTTTGTTTTTAAATAATATTTGTATTTATTTTAATTCCACAATATTCCTTTGGTGTTTTTTTATAATCTTCGTATTTATATACATTAATTTCTATAGCACTTTTTACTAATTTTGTAAAAATATCTTTAAACTCTCTTCCATGACCTATTATTGGATATCCTTCTTTATCATAATTAGATAAATGTGCTAATTCATGTAATAAAACAAACATTAATAAATTTATATCATAAATTTCATCATTCTCATCCTTTGTTCTAATACACATATATATAGACTCTTTATTTAAT
>Ga0315900_10002450_pt1 | contig 28305 bp, 30 predicted proteins | sample LakEriMetagenome_FD_203521 | JGI IMG/M metagenome (GOLD analysis project Ga0315900, IMG submission 203521) | Freshwater fungal communities from buoy surface, Lake Erie, Ohio, United States - Buoy 12 MA114 | ecosystem: Environmental > Aquatic > Freshwater > Lake > Lake biofilm | place: USA: Lake...
GGCAGAAGGCCCGCCAGGGCTGAGGCTGCGCGGGCTTCGGCCCGCCACATAGCGTTGGGCGTTTGCAAGGGGGCTTTGGCCCCCTTTTTGTGTTTGGGGATCGGAGCAAAACGGGGGCTCCGCCCCCAGACCCCCGCCGGGGTAACAGTGTTACCCCGGACCCCGCCAATTTTTGGCATCGAACAGCAACCACATGGCGTCATCATAAAAATATGGCAAACTTGTCTCGGTCCAGCGCGCTAGGGGAGCCTCGTGACAGAACTCAGCGAAATTCTGATTACCTTCGCCAAAGATGTCCGGGCCGATCGCCGCGCCAATAGCAACAATACGGGAGATGGAACGGCACTTGAGCTGCTGATCGCTCCGCGCTTTCAAAAACTGATCGAAGAAATACTGAAGATCCGCCTGCCCGGGGCGCCCAGGCTATTGCCGGAATATAAGCAGGCCGGCCTTGGACGACCCGACTTGGCTTTTGCGCGTCCAGGCGAGCCTGCCCGCGCCTTCATCGAATTGAAGGAACCCGCAAAGCAACTGAACCCAGAACGCTGGCGCGGACATGACGGAGACCAATTCAAGCGTTTTCAGGAATTGCCAATTTGGGCGCTTTGCAATTTTCACGGCATCAAGCTTTTTCGCCGAGGCAATGTGGAGGCGGAAGCCATTATCCTGCCCGCCGCCGCGCTAGACCCCAATACACCCGATGCCCGCGCCGACCGAATGATCAGGGGCCATGATGCGAATGGCTTCATGGGCATCCTGGAAATCCTGGCGCAGGCACAACCCATCCCACCACGCGATGCCAGGGAATTGGCCGATTCCCTCGCGCATGCTGCCCGCTTGGTACGGATGTTTGTCGCCGATATGTGCCGGTCAAACCCGCCAGAAGCCCTTCAGGCGGTACAGGCCGAATTCCGTGAAACGCTCTTCGCCCATCCCAAAGCCGGCGGCTATGATGATCAGGATGAAATCTCACTCTTTGCCAATGCCTTCGCCCAGACCCTAGCCTTCGGGCTGCTTCTGGCGCGGGAAGCTGGGGCACAAGAAGTGGATGAACGCGCCTATCGCAGCCTGCCAATCGGCAGTTTTCCGCTGCTCAGCGCCACCCTTCGTGCCCTGACGCAGGATGAAATCCTTGCGGCCCTTGGCGCTTCCTTCGATGTCCTGCGCGACACCGTCAATGTCTTCGACCCTGCCATGCTGGCACCACAAGATGGCCGGGACCCCATCCTTTACTTTTATGAGGATTTCCTTTCGGTCTTTGACCCGGAAGCCCGCAAAAAACATGGGGTATTCTTCACCCCCATTCCTATCGTGCGCTTCATGGTGGATGCCACGGACAGGGCCTTGCAGAACCATCTTGGCACCGAAGGCATAGCCGACAGAAACGTATTGCTGCTGGACCCCGCCTGCGGCACCGGCACCTTCCTGATAGCCGCTGCCACCCATGGCCTTGCGCGCATCCGCGAACGCTATGGCGAAGGCGCCGCCGCAACTGAAATGGAAGCTCTGGCCAATCGGCTGCACGCCTTCGAATTATTGGTCATTCCCTTATACAGTCGCGCATTATCGCCTGCTGCGGGAAGTGGCCGCTGTCACAGGCAAAATGCCGGCAGGGCGGCTGCCGATTTATCTGGCCGATACGCTGGCGCCGCCACGCGATACCAAGGGGCTCACCCCGCATCTTGGCTTCATGGCCGGCCCGATTGTGGAAGAACGCCGGGCCGCAGATACGCTGAAGCGCGAGACCCCGATCATCGCCATTATCGGCAATCCACCCTATCGCCGCTTACAGGCGGGCGAGGAAGCCGGCATCATTTCCGGCTGGGATGGCGGGTTTTGGGATGACTTGAAGCAACCGGTTCGTAATGCGGGCTGGGGCAATGAACTGAATACCTTTCCGGAATTATCCGTGGCCTTCTGGCGCTGGTGCCTGTGGAAGATTTTTGAAAGTGAAGGCGCACCAGGGCGCGGCGTGGTGTGCCTGATCACCAATCGGACGTTCCTCGCGGGACATCCTTATGCTGGGCTGCGGCAAATGCTGCGCCAGCGTTTTGACCGCCTAGAGATTCTTGATCTGCGCGGTGATTCGCGCGGCGCTCAGCCTGCGGCGGTGACGCAGGATGAGGGGGTGTTCAATATCATGACGGGCGTTTGCATCCTGACCGCCATGGCCACCAATACGGAACGCCCGCAAGGCGCCTTGGCAGAGGTTTTCTACGCCGATGCCTGGCGCCATGGCGCCTTTACCGAAGCGCAAAAGCTGGCCTGGGTGGAACAGGCAAAGGCAAGGCCGGACGCAGTTTCATTTGTGCGCATTGAAGGCATGGGCCTGACGGATTTTGTACCGGCTGGGTTTCAGGGGCTTGATTGGCCCACTTTGCCGGAAGTGTTTCTCTTTCGAAATTCCGGCGTCCAAACCAAGCGTGATGCGTTCGTCTACGCCCATTCGACACAGCAGCTAAGGGCAAGAATAACAGACTTCGTGGCTGCCGAGGAAACTGATGCCAAGGGGCTCTTCCATGAGACCAGGGATCGCAAAATTTTGCTCGCTCGGGAGGTTGGCTGGCGACCAGCCTTCGCCCGGGAGGCTGTGTATCGCCCTTTTGATCTCCGGACACTTTATGCCCACCGGGCTTTCGTCGATTTTCCTCGCCCGGACCTAACCGCCGCTTGGGGCGACACGAACCGCTGTCTTTACGCCATGCCTTCTGGAACCGGGGCTGGGCCAGCGATCTGGGTCCATGGGCTGCTACCGGATTATCATGCGTTCCGCGGTTCCTACGGCGGCTACGCCTTCCCCCTTTGGGACAGGCGGCGCGGCCCGGCCGCGGATAATCTCAACCCAGCGCTGCTGGCGGGACTCGGGGCGGTTTATGGCCGCGCTGTCACGCCCGCAGCGGCCTTCAACGTCATTATCGCGCTGCTTTCCGCCTCATCCTACACCATGCGCTTCGCCTGGGATTTGGAGGAGGTTTTTCCCCATATCCCCTTCCCGGCTGACGCCGGGCTTTTCGAACAAGCCGCGCAGATCGGCGCTGAAATCGCTGCCCTGCAAAGCTTCGCCCGCGCGCCGGGGGCGGGTTTCCGTTCCGCCAAGCTGGTTGGGCAGGCCACAGGGCGCGCGTTGAAAATACCAAGCTTGGGCAGTGCGTTTCTGGCCGAAAATGACGATTTCGGCCGTATTCCCTTGCTTGAAGATCAGTCCTTAAGGTTGGCGGATGTGCCGAAAAGGGTCTGGGACTTCGCCGTTTCCGGCTATCGCGTATTCTACCGTTGGCTGAAGGCACGGGAAGGCGAGGCACTGGCCGATATTCAGCGCGATGCCTGCGATATTGCCTGGCGCATTGAGGAGTTGTTGCATTGGACCGATGCGGCGGATGCGGTTTTGGAAGTGGCGCTGCAACGCCCCCTCACCAAGACCGGGCTGGGTCTTGCCGCCCCTCCCGCCCAGCCTGGGGATCGGCTAGAGTTTTGAGACCATGACATCAGCGATTCGCCAGCCCGATCTTTTTGCCCCCGCACAGCCCGATTTGCTGGCTGATGCGACGCCTGACCCGCAATCACCCGAGCGTATGGTGGCCTTCGTTCGCCCGAAACTTGCGGCGTTGCTTGCCGAAGCGCGCGGCGCTTCGCACATGCCCTGGACAGCGCAGGTGGCGGAAGTGAATGCGATCATTTTCCATAACATGGCAAATTGGCTTCCGCCTGAGGAACGCGATGCGTTACGCGCAGCCTTCCGGGAAGAATTCACCCGGCTCAGGGCCGCGACCTGATACGCAATTTGGTCCCCAAAATTGGCGGGGTCCGGGGTAACACTGTTACCCCGGCGGGGGTCTGGGGGCAGCGCCCCCACCCTGTCAATGCAGCTTCACTTGCGGCTGCCCCCGATCCGCAATCAGCCCAACCAGCGTTTTCCAAAGCACCGGCGCATGCCCATGCAGCGCGGTCTGGTGCATCTTGTAGAGCGACCGATACATCATCCGCGCGAAATAGCCTTCGATGAACATGCTGCGCCCGACCAGGAAGCCCATCAGGCTGCCGACGGTTGAGTATTTGCCGAGCGACACCAACGATCCAAAATCGCGATAGGCAAAGGGCTCAACTTCAAGCCCGCGCAGCTTGCGGTCAGTCTGCCGGTAAAGATGCGTCGCCTGTTGATGCGCGGCTTGCGCGCGCGGTGGCAGATTGCCCTTGCCGTCAGGCCGCGGGCAGGCTGCGCAATCGCCAAGCGCGAAAATGTCGGGATCGCGCGAGGTTTGCAGCGTGGGCAGCACCACAAGCTGATCATTGGGTGTTGTCTCAAGCCCGCCGATATTGCGGAGCACGGGCGGGCCCTTTACGCCGGCGGCCCAGACCACCAGTTCTCCGGGTATGACCTCGCCATCCGCCAGCACCACGCCATCGGCACGCACTTCGGCGACTCGGCGGCCGGCCAGCACTTCAACGCCCAGATCTTCCAGCAATTTCGCGGTGGCAGCAGAGATGCGTTCAGGCAGCGCAGGCAGGATGCGCGGTGCCGCCTCAATCAGGCGGATGCGGACATCGCGCGCCGGGTCAATCCTGTCCAAGCCATAGGCGACAACGGCGCGAAGAGTGCGGTGCAATTCGGCGGCCAATTCCGTGCCAGTGGCCCCCGCGCCGATGATCGCGACATGAAGCTGGCCCGGGCGCACCGGTTCGGATTGGCTATTGGCGCGCAGGCACGCATTCACCAGGCGGCGATGAAAGCGGCTGGCCTGGGCCACGTTTTCCAACGGCACGGCGTGTTCGGCTGCCCCCGGTGTGCCGAAATCATTGGTGACGCTGCCGATGCAGATCACCAGCGTATCATAGGGCACGCAGCTTGGCGGCGTGACCTGGCGGCCTTCATCATCAAAGGTGGCGCCGACCAGGACTTCGCGCGCTTCCCGGTCAATCCCGGTCATGGGGCCGAAGCGGTAGGTGAAATGGTGATTATGCGCCTGCCTCAGGTAATGCAGTTCGTGCCGATCCCGATCAAGGCTGCCGGCCGCCACCGCATGCAGCAGCGGCTTCCACAGATGGGTGCGGGCGCGTTCCACCAGCGTGACCTCTGCCTCGCCGGTTCGTGCATAGCGATGGCCGAGTCTGGTCACCAGTTCCAACCCTGCCGCCCCGCCGCCTACCACGACAATGCGATGGGGCGTCTTGGTGCCTTGGCTGGGGGTCATGCGCTTTGCTCCAATCTGGGTCGCCCATAATGGCGAGGGTCTGGGGCGGCTTCTCCCGATTGGCTTTTCCGCCCTTGCCCTGTACTTCCCATATGCGCATCTTCCCATTTGTAAAGGAAGCCGTTGTGATTGCCCTGCCTGCCCCCAAGCCTGAGATTCTCGCTCACCGTGCCGACATCATCGCTGCGCTGCACGCGCTTGTGCCCGGCGATGGGGTGATCGCGGAGGGCATTCGCCTCAAACCCTATGAAACAGATGGGCTTGCGGCCTATCGGCAAATGCCGCTGGCGGTGGTGCTGCCGTCTACCACCGAACAGGTCGCGGCCGTGCTGCGTTACTGCCATGAACAGGGCATTCGCGTGGTGCCGCGCGGGGCCGGCACAAGCCTTTCGGGGGGCGCCTTGCCTCTGGCCGATGCCGTAGTCATCGGGCTGATGCGGCTCAATGCGATCCATGAAATCAATTATGCGGATCGTTATGCGGTAGTGGGTGCCGGTGTCACGAATATTGGGATTACCAAAGCGGTGGAGGGTGAAGGCTTTTTCTACGCGCCAGACCCTTCATCCCAGCTTGCCTGCATGATCGGCGGCAATGTGATGATGAATTCGGGCGGCGCGCATTGCCTGAAATATGGCGTGACGGCGAATAACCTGCTCGGCGTGAAATTCGTGACGATTCAAGGGGAAGTGCTGGAGATTGGCGGCACTTATCTGGACGCGGCGGGTTATGATTGGCTGGGCTTGATCACCGGTAGTGAAGGCCAATTGGGCATTGTGACGGAAGTGACAGTGCGTATTTTGCGCAGCGCCGAAGGGGCGCGCGCCATGTTGGCGGCCTTCAATTCTATTGAAATCGCGGGTGCGGCGGTGGATGCCATTATCGGCAGCGGCATTATCCCTGTGGCGCTGGAATTCATGGACAAGCCCTGCATCCATGCTTGCGAAGCCTTTGCCCATGCCGGCTATCCGCTGGATGCGGAAGCCATGCTGATCATTGAAGTTGAAGGCAGCATCGCAGAGCAGGACGCGTTGCTTGCGCGCATCAAGGATATCTGCGCGCGGTTCGATCCGATCAGCCTGAAGGTGGCCGAGACTGCGGAACAAAGCCTTGCCATCTGGAAAGGCCGCAAGGGCGCCTTTGGCGCGGTTGGGCGCATCAGCCCAGATTACCTTTGTATGGATGGCACCATCCCGACCAGCGAATTGCCGCGCGTGCTTAGGCGCATTGGTGAGATGAGTGACCAATACGGGCTGAAAGTCGCCAATGTGTTCCATGCCGGCGATGGCAATTTGCATCCGCTGATCATGTTTGATGCGAATGATGCCGATAGCTTCCGCCGCGCCGAAGCCTTTGGTGCCGATATCCTGAAGCTTTGCGTGGAAGTGGGCGGCTGCCTGACTGGCGAGCATGGCGTTGGCGTCGAAAAGCGCGATCTGATGACCGTGCAATTCCAGCCGCATGAATTGGCGCAGCAGCGTGCCATCAAGACCGCCTTTGACCCCGCCTGGTTGCTGAACCCCGCCAAGGTATTTCCGCTGGAAGGCGCTCTGGCGCCGGCGCTTGCTGCCGAATGAATACGCCGATTGCACCGGTGGATGAGGCCGGCATCATCGCCGCAGTGCAGGCAGCGCGCGCGGCACGCGAACCGCTCGCGATTGAAGGGCATGGTTCAAAGCGCGCCATGCTGCGCCCGGTGCAGGCCGCGCGCAGCCTTTCCACGCGGGCGCTCAGCGGGGTCACGCTGTATCGTCCGGCAGAGCTGATCATCAGCGCGCAGGCCGGCACGCCGCTTGCCGAAATTGAAGCCACCTTGGCCGAAAAGGGTCAGCAGCTGATTGCTGAATCGCCCTATTTGAACGGCGTTTTTGGCACCTCGGCGCCGCCAAGCATTGGGGGCGTGGTTGCGGCCAATCTCTCAGGCCCCCGACGCATCACCTGGGGGGCAACGCGCGATCACGTGATGGGGCTGCGCTTCATCAATGGCGCTGGTGAGGCGGTCCGTTCCGGTGGACGTGTTTTGAAGAACGTCACGGGGCTTGATTTGTGCAAGCTGCTGTCGGGGTCCTACGGCACGCTTGGCGTTATCACCGAAGTGACGCTCAAGGTGCTGCCCGCGCCTGAGACCAGTGCGACGCTGCTGATTGAAACGCCTGATCTGGCCAGTGCCGTGGCCGCGCTTTCCGCCGGGCTTGGCAGCCCCTTTGGCGTTTCAGCCGCCGCCGCATTGCCGCAAAGAGATCGCGTGGTTGCAGCGCTTAGGCTTGAGGATTTTGCGGCCTCGGTCGCCTATCGCATGGAAAAACTGCGCGGTGTGCTGGGCAGTTTTGGCACACAGCGCGTGATGGAAGATCACGAAAGCCGCGCTTTCTGGCGCGGCGTGCGGGAAGTGGAACCGCTTCAGGCCATGCCGGATGAAGCGATCTGGCGGGTATCGGTGCGCCCCTCTGCGGGGCCGCGCATCGCTGCCGCAGCGGCTGCCATCGGTGGGCGCGCCATGTTGGATTGGGGTGGAGGCCTGGTCTGGATTGCCGCAGAACCGAGCATAGCCAACCACGCCGCGATAAGCGGCGCAGCGCGTGCCGAAGGTGGTACGGCCATCCTATTCCGCGCGCCGGAATCACTGCGCCTTACCGTGCCGGTATTGCCCAATGAAGCTGCGGCGCTTGCTAAAATTGGCGCGCGCGTAAAGGAAGCGCTGGACCCCGCCGGGCTATTCAATCCCGGGCAAATGCGCGCTGCGTGAGCTCTATGGCAGCTTGCTGGTGCCCGCCGCGCGGATAATCCCTGCTGGCCGTGCAGCCTTTTCAGCAATGCCGCTGATGCCCTGGCGGCGCGCCAATTCAGCCCAAACCTCCGCAGGGCGGATGCCGGCATCCACCCAGACCACCATCAGGTGATAAAGCACATCGGCTGATTCCAGCACCGTAGCAGCGCGATTGCCAATGGTCGCTTCAATCACGCATTCCACTGCCTCTTCGCCGAATTTCTGTGCGACCTTGGCTGTGCCGCGCGCCATCAACCGCGCGGAATGAGAAGACACGACATCACCTGCAAGCCGGCGCTGTTCCACTGTTTGCCAAAGCTCATCAAGGATCATGGCATTGGCGGCGCCTGGCGAAACGCTGAGCGGTTCCAGCACCCGCGCTTCCACCTTGCGGATACGCTTGGGGAGCTTTGCCCCCTTTACCTTAAGCCCACCCGGCAGCGGCAGCACCAGTTTCTTCTTGCTGGCCTTTGCGGCCTTCAGCTTGGCGCCCGGCTTCTTCTTCACCTTGCCGGCAGGCTTGATCTTATTCGCCGCTTTCACCTTGGCGGGCTTTGTGGCCTTGGCCATTCACGCGGCCTCCTGACGATTCGGGACGGGGCGGATCGGCAAACCAGCTGCGGCAAGCGCAGCCTTGGCTTCGGCAATCCGAAACACCCCGTAATGGAAAACACTGGCGGCAAGCAGCCCCGTGGCACCGGCGCGTGCACCATCAACGAAATGGCGCAATTCACCGACACCGCCGGATGCCACAATCGGCAACCGCGTGGCGGCACGTACCGCTGCAGTCAGTTCAAGGTCAAAGCCCTGTTTGGTGCCATCGCGGTCCATTGACGTCAGCAGGATTTCTCCTGCGCCGAGCGCTTCAACCTGCCTGGCCCAGGCGATGGCATCAATGCCCGTGCCGCGTCGCCCGCCATGGGTGAAAACCTCCCATCCGCTGCCCACCTCGCGCCGGCGGGCATCAATCGCGACCACGATGGCCTGGCTGCCGAAAGCCTCAGCCGCACGGCGCACCAGATCAGGATCAGAAACCGCGGCCGAATTGATGGAAACCTTGTCAGCACCCGCCAGCAAAAGCCGGCGCGCATCATCAACACTGCGCACGCCGCCACCAACGGTCAGCGGAATGAAGACCTCAGCCGCCGTGCGGGAGACCACATCCAGGATCGTATCACGGTTTTCGGCGGATGCCGTGATATCCAGAAAGGTGATCTCATCAGCACCTTCGCGGTCATAGTTGCGTGCTTGTTCCACCGGGTCCCCAGCATCGCGCAGTTCCACGAAGTTCACGCCCTTGACGACGCGACCATCTTTCACATCCAGGCAGGGAATGACACGAAGGGCGAGCAAGGGACTTCTTTCCGATCTAGGGATGGCCGGGGTGTCTACTGGCCGGCGATTTTCTCGGAATCGCGATGCGCCGGATTGATCATCCGGTCAAGCCCTGAAAGGCAAGACTTGCAGGGCGGCGCGGGCAGCGCCACATTTCCAGCATGGCCAGAAAGGGCAAAGCAGCCGCCAAGGGTGGTGATTATCTGACCGGGCATTTGCTGATCGCGATGCCGGGCATGGAAGACCCGCGCTTTGCGCAAAGCGTGGTGTGCCTCTGCAATCATTCCGCCGAAGGGGCAATGGGGCTGATCGTGAATCGCCCGATCGAAGGCTTGGGCTTTGACAATTTGTTGAAGCAGCTCGGCCTGAAGCCTGTACCTTCGCAGCGGCAGATCAGGCTGGTCTCCGGCGGGCCGGTGGAAGCCGGGCGCGGTTTTGTGCTGCATACGGATGATTGGTCAGCCGAGGGTAGCCTTACTTTTAGTGAGGGCCTCGCCCTTACCGCAAGCGTCGATATCTTAAGCGCAATCGCCGGCGGCGGCGGCCCACGGCAGGGGCTGCTGGCACTTGGCTATGCCGGCTGGGCGCCTGGCCAGTTGGAGCAGGAAATTCAGCGCAATTCCTGGTTGAGCGTGCCAGCGGATGAGGCGCTTTTATTCCATCAGGATGCCAGCACAGCCTGGCAGGCGGCGCTGGCGAAGTTGAAAGTGCACCCTGCCTGGCTGTCTTCGGCTGCCGGGCATGCTTGAAACATCGCGCGCCAGTGCCTTTCTGTCCAAAAACATACCGGCACCTGATACATCACCAAAACGCAGTCTGATGAAACACCCTGGGTTTACCATGGGCTATCTTAATCTAGTGAGGCATTGCTGCGTTATGGGCTTTCCGCGTATGCACGCTTAACGCAGCCTTCCCGCCGCTTCCGCTGCCATCCAAGCGAGCCTGCCTGCCGCGAATACCGCAACCGGCGCGCGGCGCACTTCGTCCACCACCACCACATCACCGCGCAACCCTGCTTCAAGCCGGCCACGGTCATGTAGGCCACAAGCTTCAGCCGGGTTGGCCGACACCAGCGCCCAGGCGCGCGGCAAATCCAGCACGCCGCGCCCAGCCATGATGAAGGCCGCTTCCAGCATGGCTGGCCAGAAATAATCAGACGCCAGCACATTGACCAAGCCTCGTTCCGCGAGTGGCGCTGCTGAGGCCCAGCCCAAATGGCTACCCCCGCGCACAACATTGGGCGCGCCCATCACCACCGCTTCGCCCGCAGCGCGCGCCTCGGCGGCGACATCCTCCTTCATTGGGAATTCGCAAATCCGCGCGCCATGGGCACGAAACAGGGCGCGGCGTTCGATAGTATCATCATCATGGCTCAGCATGGGGATGCCGGCATTCGCAGCCGCTTCCGCCAAACGCGCACGCGCCGCCGGCACTTCATCGCGCCTTGCATAGCTGGATTTTGCAAGCGCCGTGAAGGCATCAGCCTTCATGCCCGCGCGTCCGGCGTATTTCGCGACCTCAATGGGGTGATCGAGCTTCTTGACGATGCTTGGCGTATGGTCATTGAAACCAAGCAGATGCACATCGCCAGCAGCGATATCGGCCAAGGCATCGTCCAGCGCATCCAGATTATCCGCTTCAAAGCGCAGATGGACGCGAAGATCGGTGGCGGTGCTGCCCTTCATGTCCCGCAAGGCCGCCTTCATGCCACGCCAGGCATCAAGCGAGCGCAAGCCAGGTTCCCAGGACAGCGTTACGCCAAGATAGGCGGTGGTGATACCGCAGGAAATCAATTGCGCCGCCGAATCACGCAAGGCGAGCGCGGCAGGAAAGCCAATGCCGGGGCGCGGCTGGAATTGCCGTTCATGCGCATCGCCATGGATATCCACCAGGCCGGGCAAAACCAGCAGGTCAGAAGCATCGAAGCGTCTTGCAGCGCGCGCGGGATTTTCGGTGATGATACCATCCGCCATGAACAGATCATCCGCCAGCAATTCAGTACCGCGCAGGGTTTTTCCGCCTTCAATGATCCATGCCATACTCAACTCTCCACCACCAATTGCACGCGCGCGGCGGCGTAACAGACAAGGGTCCAATCCACCGGCACGCCGGCGGGATCGGTATTCAAGGCTTCGGCAACGATCACCGGTCGGGAACGCGATTGCAGCAGATGCTTCGCCTCTTCGGGGCTTGGCAGGCGCGCGGTGATGCGCGTGGATTGGCGCCGATAATCCGGAATGCCACAGGCCGCGAGCGCAACGGTAATGGAAGCCTGTTGCGCGAGTGATTGCACCAACGCCGCAAAGCGCGGCAAGGGAAAGTGATGCAACCCAAGCGCCAACTGCCTACCATTAGCAAGGCAAAGCCGCGCCACGCGAAGCACCGGCTTGCCGCGCCTGATGCACAAGCCTGCCGCCACCTGGGCATCTGCTGGGATTTCTTCAATCTTCAAAATACGCCCCACCGCTTCACGATTCTGCCGACGAATGATCTCCGAAAACCTCGTACGCGGCCCAAGCGGGTAATCCAGCACATCTTCCGCCACAAAGGCGCCACGGCCTTGTTCCACGCGAATAATGCCGCGGGCTTCCAATTCTTCCAAAGCACGCCTGACGGTATGGCGATTGACCGCGAAGCGCTCGGTCAGCACCGCTTCAGTGGGCAGTCTTTCCCCCGGCTGGCGCTTGCCCGCGGAGATATCCGCCTCCAACGCGGTCGCGATCTGGCGCCACAGCGCAACGCCGCCGCCGCGTGCCAAAACAGGGTTTGTCATTAAAGTTTCAACCATGACCACTCAAATCCATGACATATCCGTCTTGCACCAGGGCGGGCTACCTGTCTATAGGTCTAGACAAGTGACATGACCCAGACAGAAACCCCCTCCCCCCACGCTGCGCGCCAAAGATGGATGGCTGTGCTTGCGCGCGCTTCGGCCGAGGACCTCGCCGCAGGGCTTGCCGCCCTGCCAGCCCTCCCAGCGCCGGAGACACTGCGTGCGCCGGAGACCGGCCTTGTCATGGTGCGTGGCCGCGCCGGCGGTGATGGCGATGCCTTCAACCTTGGCGAAATGACTGTGACGCGCTGCGCGCTGCGTCTTGGGGCGCATGTCGGGCATGCCTATGTCGCGGGGCGAGACCATGCCAAGGCAAGGCTGGCCGCGCTGCTTGACGCCGCCTTGCAGGATAGCGCTCTGCATGCGGCCTGCATGCAAGCGGTGGTCGAACCGCTCGCCGCCGCGCAACAGGCAGCGCGCGCTACCGAGGCCCGCAAGGCTGCCGCCACGCGCGTTGATTTCTTCACCATGGCGACGATGCGATGACCCAGCTGAGCCCCGGCTTCGCCGACCCTGTATTGGATGCGCAAGCAAGCTTCCGCGCGATTCTGGAAGCCATGAGTCGCCCTGGCCGCATCCAGCGCATTGAAGCGCGCATCACCCCGCCCGCGCCGCTTTGCACCGCCGCCGCGGCAGCGCTGTTGACCCTGTCTGATGCCGATACGCCGCTTTGGCTGGATGCGGGTGACGCCGTTGCCGAATGGCTGCGCTTCCATTGCGGTGCGCCTATCACGAATGATATCGGTGCCGCACGTTTCGCACTTGCCTGCGGCGTGACGCCATCGCTTGAAGCACTTGATGTCGGCACGGATGAAGACCCGCAGTTGGGCGCGACGCTGATCATGCAAGTGGCTGGGTTAGTTGCGGGTGATGGCTGGCGCCTGACGGGGCCGGGTATTCAGCACGAACATCGCCTAAGCGTGCTTGGCGCGCCCGCTGGTTTCGTTGCGGCATGGGCGCGCAATCAGGCGCTATTCCCGCGGGGCGTTGATGTGTTGCTTTGCGCCGGCGACAGCATCGCGGCCCTGCCGCGCAGTGTTGCGATTGCGGAGGGCTGAGCATGTATGTCGCGGTCAAAGGCGGCGAAAAGGCCATCAGCGCTGCCCATGCCTGGCTGGATGAAACGCGCCGTGGCGATACGGGCTTGCCGGAACTAAGTGTCGCGCAGATTGAACAACAAATGGCCTTGGCGGTTGATCGAGTGATGGCGGAAGGGTCCTGCCATGATCGTTTCCTTGCCGCGCTTGCGATCAAACAGGCGAAGGGTGATTTGATCGAAGCGGCGTTTCTGCTCCGCGCCTATCGCACCACTCTGCCGCGCTTTGGTGCCTCAGCCCCGCTTGAAACCAGCCGCATGCGGCTACGCCGGCGTATCAGCGCAACCTATAAGGATTTGCCGGGCGGGCAGGTGCTGGGACCGACGTTTGATTATACGCATCGTCTGCTCGATTTCGCGCTTGCTGCCGAAGGGCGTGAAATGTCGGCTGCACCGGAAGCGCCGGCGGATGGGGCAGATGTGCCGCGTGTCACCGAGATTCTGGCGCATGAAGGTCTGATGCAACGCGAAGTCATGACCGAGGGCGAACCCGGCGACCTAACGCGCGAACCACTCAGCTTCCCCGCGACGCGCCCCGTCCGGCTGCAAAACCTCGCGCGCGGTGATGAAGGGTTTTTGCTTGCACTGGGTTACTCCACGCAGCGCGGCTATGGCAATGCGCATCCCTTTGTAGGCGAGATTCGTGTTGGCCATATCGGCGTTGAAATCACGCCGCCGGAATTGGGCTTTGCCATTGATATCGGCGATATCGGCATCACCGAATGTCAGATGGTCAATCAATTCAAGGGCAGCCGCACGGAACCCGCGCAATTCACCCGCGGCTATGGCCTGGTCTTCGGCCATGGGGAGCGACGTGCGATGTCCATGGCGCTGGTGGATCGGGGCTTGCGCGCGCGCGAATTGGGCGAAGAAGCGGATGCCCCAGCTCAGCAGGAAGAATTCGTTTTGTATCATTCAGACAATATCGAAGCGACCGGCTTTGTGGAGCATCTGAAACTGCCGCATTACGTGGATTTCCAAAGCGAGCTTGAAAACCTGCGCACCATTCGCCGCGCCGCCGAAGCAGAATTGCGGGAGGCCGCGGAATGACCGAAGCCGGCTATAATTTCGCCTATCTGGATGAGGCGACAAAGCGCATGATTCGCCGCGCTATCCTGAAGGCCGTCGCGATCCCTGGACACCAAATTCCCTTCGGCGCGCGCGAAATGCCGCTGCCTTATGGTTGGGGTACGGGCGGTATTCAGGTGACGGCCTCCATCCTCGGCCCCAATGATGTGCTGAAGGTGATTGACCAGGGCGCGGATGATACCACCAATGCGGTTTCAATCCGCCGTTTTTTCACGCGCGTTGCCGGCATTGCCACAACGGAAGTGACTGGTGAGGCGAGCATCATCCAAACGCGCCATCGCATTCCGGAAAAGCCGCTCACGGAAAACCAAATCCTGGTCTATCAGGTGCCGCAGCCGGAGCCACTCTTCAAGCTGGAACCACACCGGGCAGAAACGCGGCGACTGCATGCTTTGGCCGATTACGGGCTGATGCATGTGCGGCTCTACGAGGATATCGCGCGGCTTGGCCATGTCGCGAAAGCCTATGATTACCCGGTGATGGTGAATGAGCGTTATCTGATGTCGCCATCCCCCATCCCCGCCTTTGACAATCCAAAAATGCACCAAATGGCCGCTTTGCAGCTATTCGGCGCAGGGCGCGAAAAGCGCATCTATGCGGTGCCGCCCTATACGCCGGTGCGCAGCCTTGATTTTGAGGATCACCCCTTCCGCCCCATTCGCGCGCCGCATGCTTGCGCTATTTGCGGCAGTACGACCAGCTATTTGGATGAGCTGGTGACGGATGATGCGGGCGGGCGCGCCTTCATCTGTTCCGATACGGATTATTGCCAAGAACGGCAACCAGCGCCAAAGGCAGCCGCGGAATGACCCTATTGCTTGAAGCCAAAGGGCTGCATCTTAAATTCGGCGCCATCGCCGCCTTGGATGATGTGGCGCTGGATGTTGCGGCGGGAGAAGTCGTCGCCATTGTCGGTGAAAGCGGTTCGGGCAAGACCACATTGCTGCGGGTACTTGCGGGGCAGATGGCGCCAGATGCAGGCGCGGTGCATTATCTTGGCCGCGATGTACTTGGCATGACAGAAGCCGAACGGCGCCGATTGATGCGGATGGATTGGGGCTTTGTGCACCAGAACCCGCGTGATGGGCTGCGCATGGGCGTATCCGCCGGCGGGAATGTTGGCGAAAGGCTGATGGCGCTTGGCGCGCGGCATTACGGCAATATTCGAGATGAGGCAAAGGCCTGGCTGCAACGTGTGGAAATAGATGCCGGCCGGATTGACGATCTGCCGCGACATTTTTCGGGTGGCATGCAACAACGCCTGCAAATAGCGCGCACCCTGGTTACACGCCCCAAGCTGGTGTTCATGGATGAACCAACAGGTGGCTTGGATGTTTCAGTCCAGGCGCGGTTGTTGGATTTGATCCGCGCGCTGGTGCGTGAATTGGGGCTATCCGTGCTGATCGTCACGCATGATATCGCCGCCGCGCGGCTACTGGCGGACCGGATTTTGGTGATGCGGCGCGGGCAGGTGGTGGAACAGGGGCTCACGGATCGCGTGCTGGATGATCCTCAGCATCCCTATACGCAGCTTTTGGTATCATCGGTGCTGGCGGCATGAGCATTCCTTTGCGCACAGAAGGTCTTGCGAAAACCTTCACGCTTCATCTGCAAGGCGGCACACGCATTCCGGTTCTGGGCCACGTTGATCTTACGGTACGGGCCGGCGAATGTGTCGCGCTTTCCGGTCCCTCCGGTGCGGGTAAATCCACCCTGATGCGTTGTCTTTACGGCAATTACGGTGCCGGCACCGGGCGTATATTGCTCACGCATCGTGGAGCAGAGCTTGACCTTGCCAGCGCCGATCCCCGCGCGGTGATCGAAGCGCGGCGGGAGAGCATTGGTTATGTTTCCCAATTCCTCCGTGTCATCCCGCGGGTCAGCACGCGCGATATCGTGGCGGAACCCATGGTGGCGCGCGGCATGGCGCGGGAAGATGCGCTTTCCCGCGCCTCGGCCCTGCTTGACCGGCTGAACCTTCCAGAAAGGCTGCATAACCTGCCGCCCGCGACTTTTTCGGGCGGTGAGCAGCAGCGCGTCAACCTCGCGCGCGGTTTTGGGCCGCGCTATCCGGTTCTGCTGCTGGATGAACCAACCGCCAGCCTCGATGCCGCCAATCGCGCCATCGTGATTGGCTTGATCCATGAGGCGAAGCAGGCCGGCACCGCCATTGTCGGCATTTTCCATGATGCCGAAGTACGCGAAGCCGTGGCGGATCGCATTTTCACCGTTGAACCGATGCAGGATGCCGCATGAGCACTGAGACCATTCTGACCAATGCGACGCTCGTCCTGCCGGATGCGGTGCTGCATGGAACACTTGTGCTGCGCGATGGGCTGATTGCGGATATTCAGCCAGGCCGCAGCCAGGCCGCCGGCGCGCTAGACCTTGAAGGGGATCATCTGATCCCCGGTATTGTTGATGTGCATACGGATAATCTGGAACGCCAGGTGTTGCCGCGCGCCAATGCGCGCTGGCCATCGCGCTCCGCCATGATTGCGCATGATGCGCAATGTGTCGCGGCTGGCGTCACCACCATTTTGGATGCGCTTTGCCTTGGTGATCTTGGTTTCGATACGGAACGCGGGCAGACCTTTCTGGATGGTGTGCGTGATCTGGATGAACTTGCTGATCTTGGCGCGCTGAAGGGTGAGCATTTTCTCCATCTGCGCTGCGAACTGCCTGCGCGTGACATGCCGCCCGCGCTTGATCCCGTGGCGGATCATCCGCGTGTGGTGATGGTAAGCCTGATGGATCACTCGCCAGGCGTTGGGCAATATCGTGACCTCGTGCGGTACGCGGCCATGCGCAAGCGCCAAACGCAATGGAATGACGCGCAAGTGCAGGCACGGATCGACAGCCTGCTCGCGCAACGTGCGGAACTTCGCGAAAAGCAGCGCGCCTGGCTATTGGACCGTATTCGCCATCGCAATCTGCCGCTTGCATCGCATGATGATGACACGCCGGCCGAAATGGCGCGCAACTTGGCCGATGGTATCACGATTTCGGAGTTTCCCGTGACTATGGAAGCAGCGCGCGCAGCCTATGACCTCAAGGTTGAAGTGATTGCCGGCGCGCCCAATATCGTGAGGGGCGGCAGTCATTCCGGGAATGTCGCCGCGGCTGATCTGGTGCGCGAAGGCTTGGCGCAAGCTTTCGCTTCCGATTACGTGCCCGCTTCCATGCTGGAAGCCGCCTGGCGCGCGGTGGAGGCAGGCGGGATCACGCTGCCTCAGGCGATTGCAATGGTGACGGATACGCCGGCGCGGATGGCAAGGCTTGCTAATCGCGGGCGGCTCACGCCGGGGTTCAAGGCGGATCTGGTGCGCGTGCGCAGCATTGGCGATATGCCGCTGGTGCGCGGCGTTTGGCGCGCCGGGGAACGGATTGCGTGACGCCCTATCGCATTGCGCTTTACTACGCGCCAGAACCGCATGATCCCTTGCATGAACGCGCCTCTGCCTGGCTGGGGCGCGATGCTTTCAGTGGCGCGGAGTTATCCCAGCCAGCCATTGCTGGGATTGATATCGCGGAGGTCACCGCCGAAGCGCGCGGCTATGGGTTTCACGCAACGCTGAAGCCACCCTTTCGCGTTCAAGGTGACACACAAGCGGCGCTTCAAGCCGCGCAGGATTTCGCCGCGCGCACCGCAGCCTTTGCCCTGCCGCCGCTTCAAATCACCGATCTGGATGGCTTCCTCGCGTTGCGTGAGGCCGAGCCCTGCCCGCCCCTGCAAGTGCTTGCAGATGGTGCTGTCACGGCGCTTGATCCGCATCGTGCGCCCGCGACCGAGTCCGAGATTGCGCGCCGCAAACCGGATAAACTTAGCCCGCGCCAGCGCGAATTCCTGGCATTCTGGGGCTATCCTTACGTCTTTGCCGAATGGCGCTTTCACATGACACTGACGCGGCGCCTGACACCGGCTGAAAATGCCATCATTCTGCCAGCCGTCACCGATGCGCTGGGTGATGCGCCCGCCATAAGCCGCACCGTCACGGATATCTGCATCTTCGCCCAAGCCGCGCCGGGCGCGCCCTTCATAATCCTTGAGCGTCTGAAGCTGCGCGGTTGAGCACGGCGAGCACACGCGCCACACCCTCCGCCACATCGGCGTCATTCATCACGCTCTCAACATCCAACCCATCCGGCAGCAACACATCTCGCGCCAAGCGTGCGGCGATATCAGCAGCGCTTTCGCGGCCACGCGCGGCAAGGCGTGCGGCCAGAACCTCCATGGGGGCCGTGATGTTCAGCACGCGCAAAGGATAGCGCGCGCCAGCTTCAGGCAGTACCGCGCGGGAGAGATTGGCAATCACTACATGCCGCGCTGCCATATCTTCTTCAATGTCGCGCGGGATGCCGTAATGCAGGCCATGCGCTTCCCATGAAAGCGCGAAGCCCCCCGCCGCGCGCCGCGCCACAAAATCCATTCCACTCAGTGCTTCATGATCCTCCCCGCCGGCCTCGGCGGGGCGCGTGATGGCGCGGCGTACGAAGCGAAATCGAGCATCCTGTGCCAGCGCGGCGCGCGCACCGGCCATCAGCGTATCCTTGCCCGCACCAGAAGGCCCCACAACTGCAATCAGCATCCGCTCATCCCGCCCAGCTAAACAACCGGCTTACGGCGCAATTCCGGTTCCATCAATTGCGTGAAGACATCGGCGCCAATACGCTCCAAGGCGCCATCATCCAAGGCAGCGCGGGGGTCTTCCGCATTGCGCAGATGCTTGTATTCGTCGCGGAATTCCCAGCCCGCCGATCGCGCCAGCAGATGCACCCAATTCATGACGCTAATGGCGCGGCCGCGTTCCAGCGCCACGGCTTCGCGATGGCAGGAATGGAAAATGGTGCAAAGCGTATCTGCACCATGCCGCACCATGGCTGCATGATTGGCCTGATGCGCCGCTGCCAAGGCGTCGGGAACGCCGGCCAAGGCGGAACACATATGTCCAGGCAGCGCCTCATCCTCCTCCACCAATTCAAGCCCAGGGATCAGGCGCAGCAGGTTTGACACCAGATCATTCACTGCCACGCGTGGCTGAAACCCGGCATGGCGGTGCAGCAAAACGCGCACGGGTACTGGCTTCACAAGCAATTCCTGCAAGGCAGCGCGGCGTTCCCACAGCACTTCCGTCACATGCGCCGCTTCAAATTGTGCGGGCGTTTCCGGCACCATCACATCCGCCATGTTCATGTGGCAGGAAGGGCACCAGGTAATTACCTTATCGCGCCCTGTCGCATTAAAGGCCGCAACGGTGCGCCGGCCCATGCCTTCTGTGATGCGCGCATTATGTTCCGTGGTTGAGCCACAGCAATGTGCAGGCCCACCGCGCGGCGCGGCGTCCACGCCAACTGCCTCCAGAAAACGTGCCGTCAGGCGCAAAACGTCACCATGGCGCAGCAGATTGCAGCCATACCAGAATACCGCGCGCTCCGCCGGCAGGGGGGGATGCGTCACAGCCATTCAGCTTGCTCCTGCTCCGTCAGGCCAAGCCGCGCAAAGCCCTTTACGCGCGCGGACCAGCCACTATCGGTTTTCACCGGCAGCAGCGGCACGCCATCCAAGGCGCCGCGGGCGCGCATGCTGGCGAAGCGCATCATCAAGGCGACATCCAGCTTTTCGGGGCATACGCCATTACAGGCGGCGCTCCGCGTACAGGCGCCAATCCAGGCAAGCGAAATGGGCGATGTTTCTTCACCCAACAGCAAGGCGCGCATGCCGGCAGCAACCGCGGCGGGATCGGCTTCAGCGACGCCCGCAGCAAAACGCGTCATCGGGCAGGCTTGCACGCAAGCGCCGCAGGCGGTGCAAGCTTCCGCCATGCGCGCACCTTCGGTTGCGATGCGTGCTGCCAAACTCATAGAGCGGCACCGATCACCGCAATGGCTTCAATTTCTATCCGCGTCAGCGGCGTGGTGAAGCTGGCGCCACCCACACAGGTGCTTGCGGGTGGCACAGCAAGCGGCGCCAGGATGCGCCGGCGCACGGCATCAAAGCCCGCGTAATCGCGCATATCCGAAAGATAGGTGTTCAGTTTCAGCACATCGGCGAAGCTGCCGCCTTCCTGCGCCAGGGCGCGTGTCAGGCGCGCGAAACATTCCTCGGCCTGCGCTTCCACGCCTTGTGCTTCAGCGGCACTGCCGCGTGCGGTGACACCGGAACAGAAAACGAGCTTGGCGCCGCCCGGCAGCGGCAGGCTGCGCGTGGGGGAGAAGGCGGGTTTGGGTGGGGCGGTTTCGGCCATGGCTGCAATCCTTGGAAACAGCGCCAGCTTGCCGTGTCCTACCCCCCCGACACAAGCTCAATAACGCCGCAGCGGTACGCGCCAAGCCATGACGGATGCGGCGCCCACCAGCACGGCGGCGATGATGAAAAGGCCGCGAAAGGGCTCGGCCAAGGCAGCGCGCAATTGCGCCACACCATTGCCGCCCAAACGCGCGCCCAAGCCGCCGAGATCAGTGACCAGCGCGGCGAAGCCCTCGGTCAGCGCAGGCGTGAACAGCGCCATGGCGCCAAAGATTGCCGCCGCCGCGACAGCCGCGCCAAGCGCTGCACCGAAATTGCGCGAAAACGCCACGCCTGCCGCCGCGATGCCAAGCCGCCCCTGCCCCGCCGCCGCCTGCACCGTGGTCTGCACCACCGGATAGGATGTGCCAGAACCAAAGGTTGCCACACCCAACAATGCCAACATCAGCCATAGCGGCATGGCAGCGGCATAGACCGCAAGCAGGCTCCAGATCAGCGTTGCCACTGGCAGGCCAATGCTTGGCCACAGCATCGCATGCCCGGTACGCGCCACCATCTTGCCCGAGAAAAACGCCCCAAAAGACGAGCCGATGGAAATCGCCAAAAGCACCAACCCGGCGGAAGCCGGATCATAGCCGCGCACCACTTGTAGCCAAAGCGGCAGGAAGGAGATCAAGCCAACCTGCGCTGCCACGACCAGAATGGAAAGCATCAGCAGGCGCCAAATGCTCGCCTCGGCAAACAGGGGCAAGGGCAGCAAGGGTTCCGGGTGGCGGCGCTCCACGCGCAACAGCGTCACACCGGCGAAAAGCGCCATGGCCACCAGACCGATGATCAAGGGCAGATAGGCCGCATCAAAACGCCGCGCGCGATCAAGTGCGACCAAGGCCGCACCCATGGTCAGCACAAAAAGCGCCAGACCCAGCCAATCAAAACGCCAGTGCCGCCCAGCATGGTCCGGCACAATATCGGGCAGCCGACGCGCGATATAAGCGCAGACCAAGGGCAAAGGCAGCAGAAACCAGAAAATCCAGCGCCAGCCGAAAGCCTGGGTGATGAAGCCCCCCGCCACCGGCCCGAAGGCCGAGGCAAAGCCATAGGCCCCCGCAATCCAGGCTTGGAATTTGCCGCGTTCACGTGGCGGCACGATCTCACCAATCAAAGCCTGGGTTAACGTCAGCAGCGCGCCGCCGCCAAAGCCCTGAATCACGCGCGCAATGATCAGGCTTGGCAGATTGGGCGCCAGCGCGCAGCCGGCGCAACCCATGAAGAAAATCGCCAGCGCCACAAACAGCAAACGCCGCCGCCCAAAAAAATCGCCAAGCTGGCCAAAGACCGGCGCGGCGCAGGTGGCCGCCACCAGATAGGCAATCAGGATCCAGGAAACGCGTTCGATCCCGCCCATATCGGTCGCGATATCGGCAAGCGCAGTGGCGACGATGGTCTGATCAACAGCGGATAGAAAAATCACTAAGGCAATCGCCGGAAAGCCGCGCAGGAAACGCGCGCGCAGCTCGCCGGACGCATCAGCCGCCATCACAGGGTGCCGCTGCGCCCCATTTCCAGGAATTTGTCGCGCCGACGCGCACGCAAGGTGGCGCCATCCAAAGCGAGCAAGGGTGTCAGCAGCGTCTCGATCTTGTCACCCAGCGCGGCGATTACTGTCGCGGCATCGCGATGTGCGCCGCCGAGTGGTTCCGGCACCACCACATCCACTAGGCCAAGCTTGCGCAAATCATCCGCCGTCAGCTTCAGCGCCTCAGCGGCAGTGCTGGCCTGCGCCGCATCACGCCACAGGATGGAAGCGCAGCCTTCCGGGCTGATCACGGAATAGATCGCATGTTCCAGCATGATGATGCGATCGGCCGCCGCCAGCGCAATGGCGCCACCTGACCCGCCTTCACCAATAATGGTCGCAATGAAGGGCACGGGCGCATCCAGCCCGGCTTCGATGGACCGCGCAATCGCCTCCGCCTGGCCGCGCGCTTCCGCATCAATGCCCGGAAAGGCGCCAGAGGTATCAACGAAGGAAAGAATGGGCAGGCCGAAACGCCCGGCCAATTCCATCAAGCGCCGCGCCTTCCGATACCCCTCGGGCCGCGCCATGCCAAAATTATGTTTCACGCGGCTATCGGTATCATGGCCGCGTTCGGTGCCGAGTACCATCACGGCGCGGCCCCGGAAGCGCCCCATGCCGCCCACCACCGCCGCGTCATCGGCAAAGGCGCGGTCACCGGCAAGCGGCGTGAAATCCTGGATTGAAGCCGCGATGTAATCGGTGGCATGCGGCCTATCGGGGTGGCGCGCCACCTGCGCCTTCTGCCAGGGCGACAGCTTGGCATAGGTGGTCTTCAGCAGCGCTTGGGCTTTTTCGCCTAGGCGGCCGATCTCCTCGGCCACATCAATGCCGCCGGCATCGGTGGTCCGACGCAGCTCCTCGATCTTGCCTTCAAGCTCGGCGATGGGTTTTTCGAATTCCAGGAAGTGACGCATGGCGGGGGGTTAGCCCAAATCCGCCTGGGATGCGACCCCTGGTCTTGCAAGCGGGTGATGTTCCGCCACCAGGGCGCGCAGCCGCTCCTCCAACACCTTGGTATAGATCTGCGTGGTGCCGATATCCGCATGGCCCAGCAGCATTTGCAGGCTGCGCAAATCCGCCCCCCGTTGCAGCAAATGGGACGCAAAGGAATGGCGCAGCACATGCGGGCTGACCCGGCCGGGGTCCACCCCCGCCGCCAGCGCCACTTCCTTTAAAATCAAGCCCAAAGCCTGCCGCGTCAGGTGCCCAGATGCCCCACGAGAGGGGAAAAGATGCCGGCTGGCCTTGCCCTTTTCCTCCGGCCGCGCGGCCAGGGCCAGATCGCGCGCGCGTTCGGAAACCGGCACCAGCCTTTCCCGCCCGCCCTTGCCGCGCACCGCAATCAAGGGGGCGCCGGGGCGGAGCGCCGCCGCCGGCAGGCCGACCAGTTCGGTAACGCGGAGCCCACTGCAATAGAGCATCTCCACCACCGCGGCGGCGACCGGCCCCCTTTTGCCCGGCAGGGCGGCGGCAGCGGTAATCAGCGCCTCCACCTCCTCCTCGCGCAACGCTTTTGGCAGGCTTTGCGGCAGGCGGGGGGCTTCCAGCAATTCGGAGGGATCGTCAGGGCGAACCCCCTCCCGCAGCAGGAATTGATGGAATTGGCGGATGGCGGAAAGCCGCCTGGCCTGGGTGCGCGCAGCTAGGCCCTGGGCCGCAAGGCCAGCCAACCAGGCGCGAAGCAGGGCGCTATCCGCCCCATGTAGCGGGGCACCGCGGGCCGCGGCAAAGCCTGCGAAATCCTGCAAATCCGCCTGATAGGCCGCGAGCGTATTGCGCGCGGCGCCTCGTTCAGCCGCTAGCATTTCCAGAAACGCCTCAATATGGCGGGAAAGCCCCGCCGGAGCAGCCGGTTTAGCGCCCGCGGAAGCGGTCATTTGGGATGGTGCGCTCGACGGCCTGGGGGGTCACGCTGGGCGGAAAGGCGCCAATCAGGATCAGGCCCAGGGCAAAAAGGCCAAGCACCACGGCAACAACCAGCAGAATCGGGTTACGGAACATGCTGGTGGCGGGGCTCCCTCTCGCTTTCCTGAAATCGTGCTAACGCTCAGCCCCAAGATGCGCAACTCTCTCTTTGATGATGCCCTGCCGGGCCTGCCCGAACCCGCCGCAGGGCGCGATCCGTCGCGGCCCAGCATTGTGCTGGTGGGGCTGCCGGGGGCGGGAAAATCTGCACTCGGGCGGCGGCTGGCCGGGCTTTTGGGCCTGCCTTTTCGAGACGCCGACACGGAAATCGAAAACGCTGCCAGCATGCCGATTACGGAGATTTTCGCCCGCTATGGGGAGCCGCATTTCCGGGATGGTGAGCGCCGGGTGATTTCCCGCCTGCTGGCCGGCCCGCCCTTGGTGCTGGCCACCGGCGGTGGCGCCTTTGCCGATGCCGCCACGCGCGCTGCGATTCGCGCGAGCGGCGCCATTTCCATCTGGCTGAAATGCCCGCTTTCGGTGCTGATCCGCCGGGTCGCGGGGCGGGAACATCGCCCCATGTTCCTAAACGCCGACCCGGCCGAGGTGCTGCAACGCCTGATGAATGCCCGCCACCCGCTCTATGCCGAGGCGGACATTACGCTGCCCTGCAATGATGAAAGCCTGGAAAACACCACCCGCCGCCTGGAGCAAGCCTTGAAGACCTATCACCCGCCCGAACGCGTGCCTGTCGGCCTTGGGGAGCGCGCTTATGAGGTACTGGTCGGGCAGGGTTTGCTGGCGCGTGCCGGCGGCTTGCTGGCCCCGGTGCTGCCGGCCAAGCGTGTCGCGATCATCTCAGACGCGACCGTGGCGCCCTTGCATCTGCCAGCGTTGCGCGCTGGCTTGCAGGAGGCAGGCTTTGCCATTGCCGCAGAACTGACCGTGCCCCCCGGCGAAGCGAGCAAGGATTTTGGCCGGCTGCATGGGCTATTGGATGATTTGCTTTCGGCGGGCGTTGATCGGCGCACCGCGGTGATTGCATTGGGTGGCGGTGTGGTCGGGGATTTGGCGGGCTTTGCGGCGGCGATTGCCATGCGCGGCCTGCCCTTTGTGCAAATCCCGACAAGCCTGCTGGCCCAAGTGGATAGCAGTGTTGGCGGCAAGACTGGGGTGAATTTGAAGGCGGGGAAGAATCTCGCCGGTGCCTTTCATCAGCCGAGGATCGTGCTGGCAGATACGGATACGCTCGGCACCCTGCCGCCACGCGAATTGCGCGCAGGCTACGCTGAAGTGGCGAAGCACGGATTGTTGCAAGGCGAATTCTGGCATTGGTGCGAAGCGAATGGCAGCGCCGTTGTCGCTGGTGATGCGGGCGCGCTTGCGGTTGCCGTGATTGAATCTTGCAGGCTGAAAGCAGCAGTCGTGGCGGCAGATGAGCGTGAGGAAAGCGCGGAGGGCGGGCGCGCCTTGCTCAATCTTGGGCACACCTTCGGACATGCCTTGGAAGCGGAAGCGCGCTTTGATGGTTCTGTGCTGCATGGTGAGGCTGTGGCGGTCGGGCTTGGGCTGGCCGCTTCACTTTCCGCGCGGCTTGGCCATTGCAGCCAGGAATGGCCTTCACGCGTGATTGCACATTTGACTGCTTGCGGCCTGCCCGCACGCATCACCGATCTGCCGCGCCGCTTCACGATGGATGCGCTGCTCGGGCGCATGGCGAAGGACAAGAAAAACCGCGACGGCAAGATGCGCTTCGTGCTGCTGCGCGGCCCTGGTGATTGCTTCACCAGCAGCGATGTGCCGGCGGAGATGGTGGAGAGGCTGTTGCGGGACGAGGGGGCGGGTTAGGCCTTACTTTCGCGCACCACCACATCTTCCCGCTTGACCACTTCCGGCAATAGCGCAGTGCCAAGCCCCGGCCCTTCCATCGGCAGCACCCAACCCTGTTCAAGCCTTGGCAAAACCGTGACAAGGTCGCGATACCAGGTGGCGAGCGTGGCACGCACCACTTCCTGAAAAATCGCGGTCGGCGCATGCAGCGCCAGATGGAGCGAAGCCACCAGCGTCACCGGCCCGGTGCAATCATGCGGCGCCACGGGCCGCGCCCAGGCCTCAGCCAATGCGGCGATTTTGCGCGCTTCGGTCAGGCCGCCGCACCAGGTCAGATCAAGCATCACTACATCCGTCGCCCCCGCGACCAATAGGTCGCGAAACGCGACCTTGCCGCCAAGCGTCTCGCTTGCGCAAATCGGCACGCGCGCGGCGCGGCGGAGTTCCGCGAGGGAGGCAACATCATCCATCTTGCCAATCGGGTCTTCCGCCCAGGTGATCGCCAAGGGCTCCAGAGCCTGGCAGATGCGGAGCGCCGCCGGATAGGACCAAAGGCTGTGCAATTCAGCCATGATCTCCATCCTGTCACCCACGGCACGGCGAATTTTCTCGAAAGGTTCGAGCCCGCGCTTTAGGTTCGAAAGGGTAATGGATTGCCCCTGAGTTGCCGGCGCATAGATATCGAAGGGCCAGATTTTCATGGCGGTGAAGCCTTCCGCGAGCAGGCTTTCCGCCAGCGCCCCGGCATCGCGCATGAAGGCGACCTGATCATCATAAGGGCCGCGCGCCTGATCCGCCGCGCCCGACGCGCCTGACCGCCAGATACGCCGTGCAAGACCCGCCGAGACCGCGGATCCGGCGTTCTCAATCACACCGCTGGCAAATCCCTCGCCACCCGGCGTTTGGCATGCGAGGCGGGAGGGCGTTTGTTTTTCCTATCGAGCCACCTGTGCAAGTTGCCAGCATCAAATCATCCGGACGTCAGGACTTTGATTAGCGGCTTTGAGCTTGTATTTTCTTATTAAAAGCAGTGAGAGCTGAGGATTCGCCGGAATATTGACAACGGTCGTGCCGCGCCTGATTAGTATTGTAAGCACAGATTGAGGCACCGCGGGCAAGCCTATCTTCAGCTAGAGGCGTCACATCCGCAGCCAGCGTCTCGCCCCTCAAAAGCCTAAGGGCAACCAGCGTAAAACCTGCATCTAGACTACCAAAAGGAGCAATCGCAAACTGCCCCCTTGGCCCGGATATAATGATGGGGTCTCTTGTAGCGTTACCTTGTGACTTTTGGTTAATCTCATTGAGAACACCTATCGCCCCCGCATCGTTATTGCCGCGACCAATCCTACCAGCAATATTTCTGTAAGGTTCAAGCAGATCGTTTTGATTGCGACTACCAAGTTGATGTGCGCGCAAGCTAAAATCTATGGCCTCCCGGCAAAAAACATCGCCTTTGATTTTGAAGGTATCGAAATTTTCTTCGAGCGCTGTAGCCCTACCTGCGATGCAATTCTCACGAATTCGGGTAAGCGCGCCCCCAATCTCGCTGCTTCCCTGAATAACTTTTCGCTCATTAGCCATAATTCTCTCCCATTTCTGTGCGTTAATCTGATGCGGGGTTTTTCCTGCTCGCCCAAAAGATTTGCTAAGGGAAATCAAATCCGTCGCCGCCGGCCCGCTGCCGCCAAAGGGCAGATCAGCCGCCTGCACATTTCCAGCAAAAAGCGCGGCGCAAAAGGCCAGGGCGTAACGCAACATGGGTTTTCTCCTTATTCTTGTGGGCCGAAGGCTAGACCGCGTCGCGGCCAGCCGCAAATTCCGCTTGCGCCGGCAGAACCGCTTGGGCCAAGCTTCCCGCCAAGGCACGCAAAGTGCCGCTATGGGAAGGAAACACGGCTATGAAATTCTTGTCGCGGGCCGCACTCGCCCTGGCTGCGCTATGGGCTGGCAGCGCGCCGGCCTCTGCCCAGGTGCAAATGATCATCCCCTGGCCGGCGGGCGGCGGTACCGACATTATCGGCCGCCTGATCCAGCCGGTATTTACCGAAGCCATGGGAACGCAGGTGGTCATTCGCAATGTAGGCGGCGCCACCGGCACCATTGGCACGGCCGAGGTCGTACGCGCCAAGCCGGATGGGCAGACGATCCTGCTCACCTCCATGGCGCCGATCGCCATTCAGCCAAGCTTCATGGCACGCCCGCCCTATCGCGCGGATCAACTCACCGCTGTCTGTCTGGTCGCCGAAGCGCCAGCCACGCTGATGACGCCGACCACTACGGGCATTCGCACGGTCGCCGATATCGTCGCGCGCGCCAGGGCCAATCCAGGGCAATTGCCCTATGCCTCTGGCGGTGTTGGCGGGCTTGGGCATCTGGCCATGACAGGCCTGTCACGCGCCTTCGGGATTGAGATGAACCATATCCCCTTCCGAGGTTCG
>Ga0315900_10002452_pt1 | contig 28286 bp, 21 predicted proteins | sample LakEriMetagenome_FD_203521 | JGI IMG/M metagenome (GOLD analysis project Ga0315900, IMG submission 203521) | Freshwater fungal communities from buoy surface, Lake Erie, Ohio, United States - Buoy 12 MA114 | ecosystem: Environmental > Aquatic > Freshwater > Lake > Lake biofilm | place: USA: Lake...
AGCTGCACGCAGGCCTTGACCGCCTCGCCCCACTTGGGGTCGGGCACGCCGATCACCGCGCAGTCCTGCACCGACGGGTGCTGCATCAGCGCACTCTCGACCTCGAAGGGAAAGATGTTGAAGCCGCCGGAGATGATCAGGTCGCGCTTGCGATCGGTGATGTAGAAGTAGCCGTCCTCGTCGCGGCGGCCGATGTCGCCGGTATGGTGCCAGCCGTGCTGCTGGATCTCGGCCGTGGCCGCCTCGTCGTCGAGGTAGCGGTCCATGATCGTGGGGCCGCGCAGCACCACCTCGCCGGTTTCGCCCGGCGGCAGCAGGCGGCCCTGCTCGTCCATGATGCCCATCGCCTCGACAATCACCGTGGGCCTGCCGCACGACAGCAGCCGGTGGCGCAGCGACGGCTCGCGCACCGCCTGCGCGATCTCCGCCGGCGACATGAAGGTGGTCGGAAAGCCCGACTCGGTCTGGCCGAAGGCCTGGCAGACCACCGGCCCGAGGCGCTGCACCGCCTCGGCGATCTTCTCGGGGGCGAAGGGTGACGCGGCGGCGATCAGGTAGCGCAGCGACGAGAAGTCGGCGTCGGCCGCCTTCGGATGCGCGAGCAGCATGTAGATCAGCGTGGGCGGCAGAAAGAGCACCGACACCCGGCGCTGCGCGATCAGGTCGATCATGGCGCCCACGTCGGGCGTGGCCATCATGATGGTCGTGCCGCCGAACTGGCCCATGCCCATGGCCACGAAGCCGCCGGCATGGGTGATCGGTGCCACCGCCAGGTTCACGGGCGGCTCGTCGACGTGCAGGCAGGTGGCCCAGGCGAGCACGCTGGTGAGGATCGAGCGGTTCGAGCCCACCGTGAGCTTGGAGCGGCCGGTGGTGCCGCCGGTGGCGCCCTGGAAGCCCTGGGCGTCTTCGGGCAGCCGCAGATCGAGCGGCGCGTCGGACACGTCGCCCAGCCAGGTCTCGAGCGAGGGCGCGCGCAGGTCGTCGCCCAGGCACACCACCTCGCGCAGCGTGGGCACCCCGGCGCGGATCGCGTCGATCAGCGGGGCCGCGGCCGGATCGAAGAAGAGCAGCCCGCAGCGCCCGGCCGACAGGATGTGCAGGATGTCGGCCGGCGCGGCCCGCATGTTGAGGTTGCTCCAGGCCACGCCGGCGCGCATGGCGCCGAGCATCGCGAGCAGGGCCTGCCCGGTGTTCGGGCTGAGCACGGCGAAGCGCTCGCCCGGGCCGAAGCCGGCCTCGTGCAAGCGCCGGGCGATGCGGCACACCTGCCGCCAGGCCTGGCGGTAGGTGAAGTCGCCGCCGTCGCCGCTCAGGGCCAGGCGATCCGGGTGCGTGAGCAGGCCGCGGAAGTAGAGATCGGTCAGGTGCATCGGGGGATCTCCGCGAGGGGAAAGGGATTGACGCCGTCGAGCACCTGCGCGCAGGCCGTCAGCGCGGCAGCGATGCGCGGGCGCAGCAGTTCGCCCCGGGGGATCACGCGGTCGGGCGCAAGACGCAGCGCCCGGGGCACCCGGTGGTGCAGCCAGCCGAGCTGCACCAGCAGGCGCGCCGCGAGCAGCCGCGAGAGCTGCTCGACCTCGGCGCCCGGCAGCGGGCGCACCCGCCGGTAGCCGCGCACCGCCGCCGCGGCGATCGCCTCGAAGCGCGGATCGTGCACGAAACCGATCAGCGCGACCGCAAGGTCGTAGGCATGCCAGCCGAAGGCACAGTCGTCGAAGTCGAAGATCACCGGGCTGCCATCGCGCAGCAGCACGTTCTGCGGCAGCACGTCGGCGTGGATGATCGAGAAGTTGCCGGCATGCCGGCCGTGGGCGAGCAGCGCCGCGTGCATGCGGGCGCGACCCTCGCGAACGGTGCGGGCCTGTGCGCCATCGAACTCGGGCAGGTCCCAGAAGGATCCCCACCACGGCTGTTCGCCGATCAGGCCGTCGGCATCGAGCAGCGGGCGCCGGAAGCCCGGCGGCATGGCCCAGACGACCGCCTGGTCGTGCATGCCGGCGATGACGCTACCGATCGCCTCGAGCAGGAGCACCGGGTCGGCCTGCCCCCGCGCGATCGCGTCGGTCATCGGCACTCCGTCGATCCAGTCGATCAGACCGACATGGCGCAGGCCGCCGTCGGCGCCAGGCCAGGCAATCCGCGCATAGGGCTCGCCCGCCAGCGTGGGTACCGGTCGGGGGGTCGGGATGCCGGCCTGGCTCAGCGCAGTCGTCCAGGCGTGTTCGGCCAGCAGTTCGGCGTGGTCGTGGTAGCCGGCCCGGTGGATGCGCAGGGCATAGCGGCGGCCATCGGGGGCCTGCACGCGAAAGACCACGTTTTCGCGCGCCGCGACGAATGCCAGCTCGGCGCCGGCCAGACCCCAGTGCGGCAGCGCCGCGATCGCGCAGGCGCTCGCTGCCTGATCCTGCGCGGGATCGCCGTCGTCGGCCGGGTGGGCGCGCTCGCTCACGACCCGCTCAGCCTTCGGCCACCTGCGCCAGCGCGCGGCCGAACAGGTCGACGAAGTGCTCGGCGTGCTCGCGCTCGAAGACCAGTGGCGGGCGGATCTTGAGCACGTTGCCATGCGCGCCGGCGTGACCGATCAGGGCGCCGGCCTCGCGCAGGCGGTTGACCATGGCGATGGCGCCGTCGCGGTCGGGCTCGCAGCTGGCGCGGTCGCGCACCCATTCCACGGCGACGAACAGGCCGCGCCCGCGCACCTCGGCGATGGTGGGCACCTCGGCGGCGAGGATGCGCAGCGCATCGACCAGCCAGGCGCCGAGCTCGGCGGCCCGCGCGATCAGCCCGCGTTCCTCGATCTCGTCGAGCACCGCCATGCCCACCGCGGCATGCACCGGCGTGCCCGCGAAGGTGTTGAAGTAACGGCTCGCCGCGCGAAAGCGGGCGACCAGTTCGGGCCGGGCCGCGCAGGCGCCCAGCGGCAGGCCGTTGCCCATCGGCTTGCCGGTGGTGACGATGTCCGGCACGAAGCCCTCGCCCTGGTGGCCCCACCAGCGTCCGGTGCGTCCGAAGCCGGCCTGCACCTCGTCGATGATCACCAGGCCCCCGGCCTCGCGCACCAGCCGCGCAGCCTGCGGCAGGAAGCCGGGCAGGGGATCGGGCAGCCCTTCATTGGCGAAGATCGGGCAGACCACCATGCCGGCGAGCGGCACGCCGGCGGCCGCGAAGTCGGCGATCGCCTCGCGCACCTGCGCGAGATGCGCCTGCACCAGGGCGTCGTCATCCAGGCCCGCGGCGATCGGCCGCAGGCGCTGCGGGAAGGCGATCGCATGCACCTCGGGTCGGCCGCGGTGCGGTGCCCGGGTGAGCGAACCGACGAGGGTGCTGTGGCCGTGGTAGGCGGCATCGGTGCAGAGGAAGCCGCGCCCGCCGGTCGCGATCCGCGCCATCTGCATCGCCACCTCATTGGCCTCGGTGCCGGTGCAGGTGAAGACCACGCTGCCGATCGCCGGGTCGTGCAGATCGAGCAGGCGCTGCGCGTAGTCGAGGATGCCGGCATCCAGGTAGCGGCTGTGGATGGTGTGGCGGGCTGCCTGGCCGCTGAGGGCGGCCACCACCCGCGGGTTGCAGTGACCGACCACCGGGATGTTGTTGTAGAGGTCGAGATGGCGGCGGCCGTCGGCGTCGTACAGCCAGACGCCCTCGCCGCGCACCAGGTGCAGCGGCCGCTGGTAGAAGAGGGGCGCGCCCGGCCCGAGGAGCCGCTCGCGCCGTGCGACGAGCGCCGCGAGGGGATCGGCCGGCGCGGGGCCTGCGCGGGGCGGGGCGGGGTCGTTCATCGCGGGGCTCCGGGGGCTGGCCTGGGGGTTCGTGAGTATCGCCCGGCTGCGGTCGCGTCATGCGCACGACACCAGGCTCGCCGTATCATGGGTGCCCGCCCATGTTTCGAATCGGCTGCAATGTCCGAACCCCCGCGCTCGCTGAATCTTGCCGGTGCCACCAACTTCCGCGACCTCGGCGGCTACCGCGGCCATGACGGGCGCAGGGTGCGCTGGCGGCGGCTTTTCCGCTCCGATCACCTCGCCGCGCTCACCGAGGCCGACCGGGCCGAACTCGCGCGTCTGGGGCTGCGGCGCAGCTTCGATTTTCGTGGTGTCAACGAGCGTGCCGTCACTGCCTACGAGCTTCCGGGCGTGCTCCAGCACTCGCTGCCGATCGAACCCACCGTCGTGCAGAGCCTGGCGGCGCTGCGCGAGGCCGGACGCCGCATCACGCCCGATCATGCGGTCGACGCGATGCGCGACACCTACCTGGGATTCGTGCGGCACGGCGGCCCGCGGTTCGGTACCCTGCTTCGCCACCTGGTCGAGGACGACGCGCCGGCGGTCTTTCACTGCACCGCCGGCAAGGACCGCACGGGTTTCGCGGCGGCGCTGCTGCTGTCGGCGCTGGGTGTCTCGCGCGAGGCCATCATGGATGACTTCCTGCTCACCAATCGGCTCTACCGGCGCGAACCGGGGAGTTCGCACACCGATCTTCCCCAGGATGTGCTCGAGGTGCTGTGGCGTGTGCAGGAGGGCTTTCTCGAGGCCGCGCTGCAGGCGGTCGAGCGTGAGCACGGGGGGCTCGAGGGCTATCTGGGTGCCATCGGCATCGGCGCGCAGGAGCGCGCGCGGCTGCAGGCGCACTACCTCGAAGGCTGATCGCACGTCGGGCCCTGTCCGGCGCCCCGCGCCGCGTGTTCGCCCTGGCCCTGAAAGCCTTAGCTTCCGGGGGGCTTTTCGGGACTGGCGAGGCGGCATGGCAACATCTGCCGCCGCGCCGTCCGTCCCGGGCGGCTCGCCCCCGACCGACAACCCGGAGACACCATGAAAATCGCATCGCTCGTCGTGGCGGTGGCGGCGCTGTTCGCCGCCGTGCCCTCGCCCTCGCAAGCCCAGCAGGCCTGGAAGCTCGCTTCCGCCGCCCAGCCTGGCTCGCCGCTGCTCGGCTTCGTCGAGGAAGTCGTCGCCAATATCGGCACCAACACCAAGGGCGCCGTCAAGGTCGAGCGCCTGTTCATCGGCAGCGAGCAGGAGATCGCCCAGCAGATCCTGCGCGGCCGCATCGAAGTGGCCGGCATCTCGATGGCAGGCTTCGCGCCCGCCGTGCCCGAGGCGGGCATCATGACCACGCCCTACCTCTGGACGAGCGACGCCGAGCGTGACTTCGTCACCGACAACTACGCGCTGCCGGTCCTCAGGAAGATCTACGAGGCCAAGGGCGTGATCCTGCTGGGTGTGAGCGAAGTGGGCTGGAACGACGTGGTCTGCAAGAAGCCCTGCCTGACGCCCGCCGACTTCAAGGGCATGAAGGTGCGCGTGGGCCCGGCGCTGTCGTCGAAGATCTTCTGGCAGTCGATGGGCGTGAACGGCGTGCAGATGCCGCTGTCGGAGCTCTTCCCGGCGCTGCAGAGCGGCCTGGTCGAGTCGGCCGATCTGCCGTTCCCGTACTACGTGACCACGCCGGCCGCCCAGAGCGCGCCGCACTACGTGACCACGCGCCACCTGCACCATCCCTCGGCCTTCATCATCAACAAGCGCATCTGGGACGGCCTGACCCCCGAGCAGAAGACCGCCGTTCAGGCCGCCGTGCCTCCGGCGGCCCGCATGCGTCGCGACGTGGATGCCAGCATCAAGCCCAAGATGGACGAGTTCAAGGCCAAGGGTGGCACGGTGCACGAGCTGACCCCGGCCCAGCGCGCCGAGTTCGTCAAGCTGGTGCTGCCCAACCAGGAGCAGATGGTCAAGGAGACCGGTGGCCAGGCCGCCGAGCTCTGGGCCGCCATCCAGAAGGGCAAGGCCGAGTTCAAGGCCCGCGGCGGCAAGTAAGCCTGCCGCCCGGCTGGCGCCCCACGCGCCGGCCGCTCTCGCGCGGCGTGCGTCGGCCGACCCACGGCCTTCGTCGACGATCCGCGGCATCCCGCGCGCCTTCCGGCGCGCGGGTCGTTTTCCGCGGTCCGTTTCGGGCCGCCCGGCCGAGCGGATGCCGCCCGCTGGCCCGACCATGTCGGTCTTTCGAACGGAGGATCACGACATGGCCTGGGACTTTGGCACCGACGACGCCTATCAGGCGCAGCTCGACTGGGTGGATCGCTTCGTGCGCGAGGAGATCGAGCCGCTCGATCATGTGCTCGGCCACCCCTGCGACGTGCGCGATCCGCGCCGCAACCGGCTGGTGCGGCCGCTGCAGGCGCAGGTGCGCGAGCGCGCCCTGTGGGCCTGCCACCTCGGCCCCGAGCTCGGCGGCCAGGGCTACGGGCAGGTCAAGCTCGCGCTGCTCAACGAGATCCTGGGCCGCTCGCGCTTCGGCCCCACGGTGTTCGGCTGCCAGGCCCCCGACAGCGGCAACGCCGAGATCCTCGCCCACTACGGCACGCCCGAGCAGAAGCGCCGCTTCCTGCAGCCGCTGCTCGACAACGAGATCGTGTCGTGCTTTGCGATGACCGAGCCGCAGGGCGGCGCCGACCCCAAGGTCTTCACCACGCGGGCGGTGCGCGATGGCGACGAGTGGGTGATCAGCGGCCAGAAGTGGTTCGCCTCGCACGCCAACTTCGCCGAGTTCCTGATCGTGATGGCGGTGACCGACCCCGACGCCTCGCCCTACCGCACGATGTCGATGTTCATCGTGCCCACGTCAACCCCGGGTCTGCGCATCATCCGCAACGCCGGCTTTCCGACCGAGGTCACGCCCACGCACGGCTACCTGCAGTTCGACGGGGTGCGGGTGCCGGCCGACCACATGCTCGGCGGCCGCGGCGATGCCTTCGTGGTGGCCCAGACCCGGCTTGGCGGCGGGCGCATCCATCATGCAATGCGTACCATCGGCGAGGCGAGGCGCGCGCTCGACATGATGTGCGAGCGGGCACTGTCGCGGCGCACGCAGGGCGAGCGGCTGGCCGACAAGCAGATGGTCCAGGAGCGGCTCGCCGACTCCTGGATCGAACTCGAGCAGTTCCGGCTGCTGGTGCTGCGCACCGCCTGGCTGATCGACCGCCACAAGGACTACAAGAAGGTGCGCAAGGACATCTCGGCGGTGAAGGCGGCGATGCCCAAGGTGCTGCACGACATCGCCTCGCGCGCGCTGCTGCTGCACGGCTCGATCGGCATCTCCGAGGAGATGCCTTTTGCCCATCTGGTGATGCAGTCCTACCACGTGGCGCTGGCCGACGGGCCGGTCGAGGTCCACAAGGCCACGCTGGCCAAGCAGATGCTGCGCGACTACCAGGCCACCGACGCGCTGTTTCCGAGCTATCACGTGCCCGGGCAGCGCGAGCGCGCGCTCGCGAAGTTCCGCGAGGCGCTCGAGCACGTCGACGAGGCGCTCTGATCGGGGTGCGAATGCCGGGTGCCGCCTTGGCGCTCGGCGGGGTCGGGCGCAGCGACCGAGCTTTCTGCGCAGGCGCAATCGCGCCGCGGCGGCGTTCGCGATGATGCGTGCTCCCCCGCTCGTGCGTCTCCCATGTCCTCGACCCCCGATCTCGTCGCCGCCGGCCATCTCGAGCCGCTGTGGCGACACGACACGCCCTCGCGCGAGCCGATCTACGCCTCGGCGATCGGGCCGGTGCCGCTGCCTGCGGGGCGGCGTGTGCGCCGGGCGATCGTCTTCGGCGGCTGGGACGGTCAGGTGACTGCGCTGGATGCCGCCGCGGGTCATGTGCTCTGGCGCACCGAACTCGGCGGGCGGTGCTACGGGCGCTGCCAGGCGGCCGATGTCGATGGCGACGGGCGACCGGAGATCTTCGTGCCCGGTCACGACGGCCGGATCACCTGCCTGGATGCCCGGGGCGAGCCGCGATGGGGCTTCGCCAATGTGTACGACCGGGCGGGCAGCGGGCGCATCACCGAGGCTGGCGCCGATCGCGTGCGCGATGCCGGCAAGGCGTGGGCGCCCAATGCCTTCGTGCGCCACGGCGGCCGCGGCGAGGGCGCGATCGTGCGTATCCTGAGCGGCCGAGCGGCCGGCGAGGGCAGCGAAGTGCTGGCCAGTCCGGGGGGCGACACCCTGGTGCTCGCCGAGCCCTGGACGTGCGATCCGCGGCCCGGTGACGCCTACCGGATCGAGCCCCGCTACGAGAGCGACCGCTATTTTCAGCACGCGGGCACCCTGGCGCGTGAGCCTTCGGGCTGGGCGCTGTACGTCAGTGGTCTGGACAACCATGTGGTGCGCCTCGACCCGGTCAGTGGTCGCCTGCGCTGGCAGTACGCGGCGCTCGAGAATGTCGAGGCCTATCCGCTGGTGCTCGAGATCGACGGGCAGCGGCGTGTCTTCTTCGGCGCGCTCGACGGTCTCACGCGTTGCCTGGACGCAGCCACCGGGCGACTGGTCTGGTCGGCACCCACCGGACCGGTCGATGCCTTCCTGCACGCGGCGGAGATCGCCGGCGACGGTCGGCTCGCCTTGCTGGTGGCCACGCGCGACAACCGGATCTGCCTGGTCGATGCGGCCAGCGGCGAGATCCGCGCGTGCTCCGAGGATGCCGGGGGCGACTGCGACTGTGCGCCGGTGGCGGTGCGCACCGGGGATGCGACCAGCCTGCGGCTGGTCGTCGGCAGCGACGCCGGGCAATTGCTGTGCCTCGATGGTCAGGCGCGCACCCTGTGGCGCCGCGGCCTGTCGGACGCGCCGATCAATTCCTCGGCGGTGGTGCACGATGTGCTCGGACGTGGCAGTCCGGCGGTGCTGGTCGGCGACATGGCGGGGGTTCTGCACTGCGTGGATGTCGCGAGCGGCGAGCGGGTGGGCGAACTGCGGGTGGCCGGCGGCATCGAGGGCGTACCCTGCTACGGCGATCTCGATGGCGACGGCCGCATCGAACTCGTGGTGACCACCACCGCGGGGCAGGTCCACGCCTGGCGATTCATGCGGGGTTCGCTCTGGGCCTCGGTCTGCCACCCCGGGATGTCGCGCTTTCTCGGCCACGCGTGAAGGCCCGGCGTCGGGCATCCGCGGAGGTTCTCGCTGTTGCGTCTCACTCGCCCATCGTCGACGGTCGCAGGCCGGGTACCGTGGCCGCCCGTCGCTCCAGCCAGAAGCCGCCGCGCGTCTTCATCACGCGGTGGCCTGCGTCGTCGCCGAGTTTCAGCGCCGCATCCACCGGCCAGTTGGGGTTGTGGATCAGCTCGCGAGCGAGGGCCACCAGATCGCAGGCGCCCTCCTGCAGGATGCGCTCGGCGTGCGAGGGATGGACGATCAGACCGACCGCGGCGGTGGGCACACCGGTGTCGCGCCGCACCGCGGCGGCGAGCTCGACCTGGTAGCCATAGCTGGCGCTCTGGCCGGCGGGCAGCGGCGAGCCGGTGATGCCACCGGCCGAGCAGTCGATCAGATCCACGCCCAGTGGGTGCATCAGACGCACCAGCGCGAGCGTGTCCTCCAGCGTCCAGCCGCCCGAGCCGCCGTCGATGCATGACAGCCGCACGAGGATCGGCTTGCCCTGTGGCCATACGCCGCGCACCGCTTCGACGATCTCGAGCAGGATGCGGACCCGGTTGGCGAAGCTGCCACCCCAGGCGTCGCCTCGGTGGTTGGACAGCGGCGACAGAAAACTGTGCAGCAGGTAGCCGTGGGCCGCGTGCAGGTTCAGCACGTCGTAGCCGGCGGCATCGGCGCGCCGCGCCCCAGCCACGAAGGCATCGATGACCGCGCGGATGTCGGTCGGGGTCATTTCCCGCGGCGGCGCGGCGCTTTCGCCGGGCAGCGTGATCGCGCTCGGGGCAATCACGTCCCAGTCATCCCAGTCGGCGATGGCGGGGCTGCGCTCGAGCGGCCCGCGCCCGGCGTCGGGCGGTTTCTGGCGCGCCTTGCGGCCGGCATGCATCAGCTGGATGCCGGGCACCGCGCCGCAGTCGCGCATCAGGGCCACCAGCCGCTGGAAGTGCGGCACGCAGGCGTCGTCCCAGATGCCGAGGTCGCCCACCGTACCGCAGCCGCGCCGCTCGACGGTGGTGCCCTCCTGGAAGACCAGCCCCGAGCCGCCGTCGGCCAGGCGGCCGAGGTTCATCAGATGCCAGTCGGTCGGTCGCCACTGGCGGCCGGCGTACTGCCACATCGGCGCAGCCATGATGCGGTTGCGCAGCGTGACCTCGCGCAGGGTGAAGGGCGAGAAGAGGCGGGTGGTGCTCATGCGGACTCCTTGGTTGGCGTGCCCGGCTGTGCATCAGGGCTGTGCATCAGGGCTGGCGGGGTCGGCAAGGTCGGCGGCTTGCGCGGCCGCGTCGGTCGCTGCGCTCTCGGCATCGTCGGCCGCCGTGTCCGTCAGCGCGGCCGGCAGCCTGCGGGTGGGCTTCACGCCGAGCTCGCGCAGCATCTCCGCCTGCCGGATCACGTTGCCGCGGCCTTCGCTGAGCTTGCGGCGGGCGTCGCTCCACGCCTTGTGCGCGCCGTCGAGGCGCTGACCCACGGTCTCGAGGTCGGTGGCGAAACCGGCCAGGCGGTCATAGAGCTCCCCGCCGCGCCGGGCGATCTCCTGGGCATTGCGGGTCTGCGCTTCCTGGCGCCACAGGTGGGCGACGGTGCGCACGACGAACAGCAGCGTGGAGGGGCTGACCAGCAGCACGTTGCGCTCCCACGCGTCGGCGAACAGCTGCTGGTCGTGGGTGACCGCGGCCATGAAGGCCGGCTCGATCGGCACGAACATCAGCACGAAGTCGAGCGAGTTGCCGTACAGGGTCTGGTAGCGCTTGTCGGACAGGCCGCGCAGATGCGCACGCACCGAGTTGAGGTGGTCGCGCAGCGCGGCGTCCCGGCTGTCGTCGTCGGCGATCGCGAAGCGCTCGTAGGCGACGAGGCTCACCTTGGCGTCGACCACGAGGCGGCGTGACTCGGGCAGGTGGATCACCACGTCGGGCTGCAGGCGCTGCCCGTCCTCGCCGCGCTGGCTGTCCTGGACCTGGTATTCATGGCCTCGCCGCAGGCCGGAGGCTTCGAGCACGCGCTCGAGGATCAGCTCCCCCCAGTTACCCTGGTGCTTGACCGAGCCGCGCAGGGCCGCGGTCAGCTGTCGGGCGTCGTCGCTCAGCGTCTGGTTCAGGCGCATCAGCGACTCGAGGTGCTCGCGCAGCGCCGAGCGCTCCTTGCTCTCGTCGATGTAGACGTCCTCCACCTTCTTCTGAAAGTCGGCCAGTCGCTGGCGCAGCGGATCGAGCAGCGTCGCGAGGCCGGCTTCGCTCTGTTCGCGCAGCCGCGTCGTGCTGAGCTCGAGGGTTTCGTGGGCCAGCGCCCGGAAGCGCTCGCCCATGGTCGCCTGTGTCTGCTCGAGCACGGCCAGTCGCTCGGCTGCGCGCTGCTTCTCGACATTCAGGCGCTCATCGGCAGCCTTCAGCGCGGCCTGCAGGCGGACCACCTCGATGCGCAGGGTCGACACCGCGCCGTCGCGTTCGGCCAGGCGTGTTTCGAGTTCCGGCACGCGGCTTGCGCGCTCCTGGAAACGGGCCGATTCATCGCGGCTGGCATCGAGTTCGTCGCGGGTGGCCTCCCAGCGCGCGCGGGCTTCCCGCAGCTCGCTGTCGTGACGCGCGCGCAGCAGGAGCCAGGCGCCGAGCGCGCCTGAGGCGATGCCGGCAGCCAGGCCGGCGACGACGGACGACATTTCCAAGACGGTGGCGCTCCGGCAGGCCCTGCCGCCGAGGCTGCCCTCCGGGGGCGGGCTGACGGTCGGCAAGGCCCAACGATAACAGCCCGCCGAGGCGCGGGCTCCTTCAGAGGTCGGCCAGCGCGGCTTCCAGCGCGTCGAGGTCGGCCTCGGTGTTGTAGCCCTGCACGGACACGCGCACGAAGGTGCGCCCGGCGTGCTGCGTGACCGGGACCTCGATCCGGTGTCGCTCGAAGAGCCGTGCGCGCAACGCCTCGGCGTCGGTGTGGGGCACGGCCAGGGGCACCATCTGCGCGAAGTCGGCACCGCGGCCGATGGGCGTCAGCCCTGTCTTCGCGGCCAGCCGATGCATCAGGCCGGTCGCCATCGCATGGCAGCGCGCGCGCACCGTCGGCCAATCGTGCTCGTGCAGGAACTCGATGGCCGCGGGTACGCTGAGCCAGGCCGCGATGTCACGGGTGCCCTGCCACTGCAGCCGGCGCTCGAGCAGCGTGCGCCCGGTGTAGGCATCGAAGCCGGCGTGTCCGCCGCTTCCCGCGACGTAGCCCCAGCTGATGACGGTGGCGTGCAGCATCGCGTGGTGGTCCGCGCGTGCGTGCAGGAAGCCCGAGCCCTTGGGGGCGCACAGCCACTTGTGCGCGTTGCCGGTGTAGAAGTCGGCGCCGATGGCGTCGAGCGCGAGATCGATCTGGCCTGGCGCGTGCGCGCCGTCGATCAGCGTGAGGATGCCGCGCTCGCGTGCTTGCGCGCACAGGGTTGCCACGGGGAAGGTCAGCGCCGTCGTCGAGGCGATGTGGCTGGCGAAGATGAGCCGGGTGCGCGGGGTGGTTGCGTCCATCATGGTCTCGACGAACCGGTCGCGCTCGAAGGGCAGGGCGATGGGCACGCGGCGATAGACCGCGCCAGCCTGTGCGCAGGCCCGTTCCCAGGTGGCATCGCAGGCGCCGTATTCATGATCGGTGGCGAGCACCTCGTCGCCCGGAGCCAGCGGCAGGGAGGCTGCGACGATATTGACGCCGGTCGTGGCGTTGGGCACGAAGACCAGATCGTCGGCGGATGCTCCGACGAAGGCCGCGAGTGCCTCCCGCGCCTGCCGCAGCAGTGTCGCCGAGCGTCGGCCCAGGAACTCGACCGGGTTGCGTTCCATGGCGACCTGCCAGCGCTGCTGGGCCTCGAGGACCGGGCGCGGGCAAGCACCGAAAGAGCCGTGGTTCAGAAAGACCCGATCCGGATCGAGCAGGAAGAAAGCGCGCAGGTGCGCCATGGTGGGGTCGGGTGCGTTCCTCGTCGCGCCACTCGAAGCGCCAGGTGGCCTTCTCAGCAGCCGCAGTGTCATCGTACAGCTTGAGGTCGAGCAGGTGGATGCCGATCGCGGCCTGCCCGTGCGTGTCGTCGTGTCCGGCATCGAACTGACGGGTCAGCGTGCGACCGGGGTCGTGGACGCTGCGCGCGCTCCACCCAGGCAAGGGGCGGGTCTGCACGTCGACATCGTGGCGCTGGCCGAGATGGTCCTCGGCAAGCATGTCGCGGACGATGAACCTGCCGTCGAACTCCTCGGGTGTGATCGCCAATCAGCCTTGGGGTCGACTTTCCTGCCTGTCGCTCCTCGGACTCGGCCATGCGTGCAGGGAGCATCCTGGCGTGCCTGCGTGGCACCATACGGAAGCGACCCATGATCGGAGACTTGCCGTGCCTCTGCCCACCCTTGATCAGTACACCGAAGAATCTCACCGTCTGGGATACGACCAGGTCGTCGTGCGCGACTGGGCGCCCGGTTACCAGACCCCCCCTCACGACCATCCCTTCGATGCGCGCGGGCTGGTGGTGGCCGGCGAGTTCTGGCTCACGGTGGGCGAGCGCACCCACCGCTACGGACCCGGCGAGATCTTCGAGCTTCCCCGCGGCACGGTTCACGCCGAGCGCTACGGGGATGCCGGCGCGACCTTCTGGGCGGCGCGGCGCGCGTAGGCCCAGGCCGCGTTGCGGGTCGCGGCCCGATAGGCTCGTGGCCGCATTCGCCCTGTCAACCGCCTCCCGCGAAGTCCGCCCTGCCCGAAGCCTTTTTCCTGCCGCCTGCTTCGAACCGCTGGCAACCCACCGAGGCCACGGTGGGTTCTCGGTCGCGCGACCTGCAGCACGGCGGCTCGCCCATCGCCCTGGTCCGGATCCCTTCGTGATACCCGGGATGCCAGAGGTCGAAACCACCGAGTTCTTTCCCGGCGTCACCCGCTTTTCCGATGGCCGCGCGATCGAGTGGCGCTTCGTGCGAGGCAGCTTCGTCGATGCCGGGCCTGCGCTGGTGTGGGGCCGGCCCCGCATGCCTCTGGTGGCGGGCGATGAACCCGCAGAGCTCGAGGCCCTGCTGGTGCTTCTCGATTCGGCCAACGGCGCGAGCGCCGAACGCGACATCCGCACCCACGCCCTTGTCGTGGTTGACCTTGGCCTGAATCCGCATCGCCACCCGGTCGGCCGGGTTGCGCCGCCGGCGATCGCGGACGATCAGTAGGGTTCGACCGGCGCATCCCCGTCGCCGCGCACGCCCAGGCGCGCCGCAGCGCTGTGCCTGCCGGCGCGCACCGGGACGTGCGCCGTGGCGGCAGCCAGCCCGAACTCCGGCATGTTGCCGTAGACGGTCTCGACCGCGCTCGCGGGCACCCGGTAGGTCTCGTGGAAGATACCCACCGAGCCGTTGTCGCGGATGCGGCGGTTGAAGTCGCGCCAGGCCTTCAGGTGCGTGCCCTGGGGCGCGCGGGCAAAACGCTCGAGATCCTCGAAGGAGCGCCAGTACTGCACGAGCAGGAAGACCCGCCCCGACATGAAGGTGCTCGGGCGAGCGAGCAGGCCGAGCGAGGGATCGCGGCAGAGCTCGGCGATCATCTTCGGCATCGCCGCGAAGACCGGCAGCCAGCGCCAGAACTGCCAGAAGCGGTTGATGCGCATGCCGATGACGAACACGACGATCTCGGCGCGGTCGCCGAGGTCGGCCATGTGGCGGCCGGGGTGAATTCGCGCCATGGGCTGCCTCCTCCTGGGTGAACGCACAGCTTGTCAGCAAGCCGGCGATGCGGCAAGACACCAGTGTCTGTCCTGTCGGATCGCATCCGGCCCCGCGCGGCCTCGCCGAGCCCGTCGCGGGGCGCTGCGGGTCCGTTCGGGGCGCTCCCACGCTTTCCGGCGCGGCACGGCTCACGCCATGATCGCCATGGCGCGCGGATGCTCGGCGCGCAGCCTTCAGCCCTGGATGCCGCATGCACGCCACCGCCGACTTCGACGCCGCCCTGCCCGCCGCCGCCCGCGATCTCGTCGCCCGCGCGACCGCCTTCGCCACCGAGGTGGTCGCGCCGGCTGCCCATGGCTGGGAGGACGAGGGGCGCTTTCCGCGCGAGGCCGTCCGCGCAGCCTGCGCGCGCGGACTCGCGGCAGTCGAGGTGCCGGTGGCGTGCGGCGGGCTCGGCCTGCCCTTCGGTGCCAAGCTGCGCATGGTCGAGGAGATCGCGCGCCAAGACTTCGGCTTCGCCTTCTCGCTGGTCAACCAGCACAACGCGGCCTCGCGCATCGCCGACCACGGCTCGCCGCAGGCGGTCGCGCGCTTCGTACCTGCGCTGATGGCCGGCGAGTTCATCGGTTGTACCGGCATGACCGAGCCGGGCGGCGGCAGTGACTTCGCCGCCTCGACCACCGCGGCGCGTCGCGTGAGCGGCGGCTGGGTGCTCGACGGCGCGAAGCACTGGATCGTCAACGCCGTGCAGGCCGATGTGTGCATCACCTTCGCCCAGACCGAGCCGGGCTCGCGTGACCGTGGCATCGCCGGCTTCATCGTGACCGCCGACCAGCCCGGCTTCGAGCGCGAGCCGGCGCTGGCCGTGGCCGGCGTTCGCGCGGCGGGGACCGGTGGCTACCGGCTGCGCGAGTGTTTCGTGCCCGATGCCCAGCTGCTCTATCCGCCAGGCCAGGCCTTCAGGGCGGCGATGGGCTCGATCAACAAGGCGCGCGCCCACATCCCCGCGATGTGCTGCGGCATGATCGAGACCGCACTGGGCAAGGCCCTGGCCTGGGGTGCCCGTCGTGAGGCCTTCGGCCAGCCGCTGCTCGGTCACCAGGGGCTGCGCTGGTCGCTTGCGGGGGTGGCCACCACGCTCGAGGCGCTGCGACTGCTCACCTACCGCGCGGCCGGGCTGATCGACCGCGGGCTCGACGCCCAGATGGCCGCCGCGATGGCCAAGAAGTTCGCCGGCGAACACACGCTCGCGGCGATCGCCGCGTGCATCCAGGCGATGGGTGCGGAGGGTCTGCTCGATGCGCATGGTCTGGGGCGCCATCTCGCCGCAGCCAAGGTGATGGGCTTCACCGACGGCACCACCGAGATCATGAACGAGCGCATCGGGCGGATGCTCGTGCCGGCATCGGCGTAGCGCCGGCCGGCGAGCTCCGAGCCTCAGCCGTGCTGTCCCGCGATCGCCCGTTCGAACAGCGCCAGCATCGACTCGCCCGTCACGACGAAGCGGATCTCCTGGAGGTGGCGCATCGTCGGTGCGGTGATGACGGCTGACTCCACCAGGATCGGCACCGCTTCCTCGGCGGGATACCGGTAGACACCGGTCGACAGCGCCGGCACGGCCAGGCGCCGCAGCTGGTTGCGGTCGGCCAGATCGAGCGCGCTGTGCAGCGCACGCGCGAGGTGGATCGGTGGGTCGGGATCGTCGAAGTAGTGGGGCCCGACGGCGTGGATGATCAGCCGGCAGCCCGGAAGATCGAAGCCGGGCGTGGCGAGCGCCTCGCCTACCCTCAAGGGGGCGAAACGGCGGGCATAGGGCTCGAGCCGGGGGCCGGCCGCCGCATGGATCGCGCCGCACACGCCACTGCCAGCCATCAGGCTGGCGTTGGCGGCGTTGACGACGCCGTCGCAGTCGGGTTGTCGGACGATATCGCCGTGGACGACGGTGATGAGGGTGCCGGTCATGAAAAGCTCCGGAGTCGCTCGCCGTCGGCAGCCCGCAGCCGCAGCAGGTTTCGGCGCTCGGGGACAACGGCACGCGGCGCGACGGTAACCCGGGCTGCGCCGTTGGCCTGCGCTAATCCCTGATGCCGACGGCGCCTCCGCGTTTCGAATCATGACCACCTGCGGCGCCACCCGCCCTCCGGGTGGCGGGCGCGTGTCAGGAGGGCGAGGGGTCGGTGGCGACGGCGGCTTCGCAGAGCTGAGCCGCTCGGTCGAAGTCGAGCGCATCCATCGCCAGGTCGAGTGCCGCCAGCAGCGTCGGGTTGGCGCGGTCGAGCGCGGCGCGGCCCTCGTCGAGCAGCTCGAAAGCGCGCATGTCGGAGGCGCGCAGCACCGGGGCTAGCTGGCGAAGCACGGGCTCGGCGTCGGTGGGTCCGCTGACCGTCTCGTTCGGGCGCTTGTCGCGCAGTGCCGCCGCGAGCGCAGGGCCCTGGCCGAGCAGCGCGCGGGCTGCGGCTTCCAGCGGCGCCCATTGCGCGACGGCTGCGCGCAGGTCGCCTTGCCGGCAGCCACGTTCACCGTCGCCCGCCGCCGTCGCGAGCGCATCGGCACCGAGCGCGCCGGCAAGCCCCTTCAGCGCATGCAGCGAGGCGCTGGCCTCGAGCCGATCGTCGCTGTCGAGTTGCGCGCGCAACGACACCAGTCGCAACGGAATCTCGTCGAGCGCATGGCGCAGCAGTCGTCCGTAGATCGCTGCGTCGCCGCCGAATCGGGCAACGGCGGTCGCGAGATCGATGCCGGCCGAGGCCGCTGCCGGCCATGCCTCCTCGGCGAGCGCGGGCAGCAACCCTGCCTTCATGCGCGTCGGGGTGCTGCGGCCGGTCAGCATGCGCAGGGTGTCGACGAGATGATCGAGATCGAAGGGTTTGCCCACGTGGGCACTCATCCCGGCCAGCAGGCAGACCCGCCGGTCGGCCTCGGTGGTGTTGGCCGTCATCGCGACGATCGGCAGCGCGCGCAGCCGCTCGATTTCGCGGATCCGCGCGGTCGCGGTCAACCCGTCCATCACCGGCATCTGCATGTCCATCAGAACGGCATCGAAGGGCGGATCGGCGGCGATCACCGCGTCGACCCCATGCTGACCGTTCTCCGCGAGCGCCACCTGCGCGCCCTGCGCCTCCAGCAGCTCCTGGGCGACCTGCCGGTTGCCGGCGTTGTCCTCGACCACCAGCAGGCGCAGGCCGGCGAGCGGGCGCGGCTGCGGCGCGCGTGCCGGCGCCGTGCCCGCGTTGGCAGCTCTTGCGCCGGAGGCCGTGCGACGCGCATCGACCACCGCGTCGAGCAGCATCGACGCGGTGATCGGCTTGACCAGAAAGCCAGCCAGACGCTCGTGGTCGTCCTCGCCGCGACGCGCCAGTGCTTCGCGTCCGTGGGCGGTCACCATCAGCACGGCCGGGGCCGCGGCGTCGATCGCACGCAGCGCCCGAGCACTCTCCCAGCCGTCCATGCCCGGCATTTCCCAGTCGACGAAAGCGATGTCGAAGGTGGCTCCCCGGGCTGCGCGATCGCGTGCGATCGCAACCGCCTCGGCCCCGCTGGCGGCGAGCGTCACCCGCCAGCCGAGCGAGCTCGCCATCACGCCGAGCAGCTCGCGAGCGGTCGGGTGATCATCGACCACCAGGACGCTGAGGTTCCGAAGCGCGTCGCTGTCGGTGGCGGGGGCAGAGGCGGCGGCGTCAGCGATGCCCTCGGCGATCGGCAGGCGGATCGTGAAGCCGAAAGTGCTGCCGCGCCCGAGCTCGCTCGACACGACCAGCGCCCCGCCCATCAGCGCCACCAGATCGCGGCTGATCGCGAGCCCCAGACCGGTGCCGCCGAAGCGCCGCGTGATCGAGGCTTCGGCCTGCGAGAAACCCTCGAAGATGCGTGTCTGCTGCTCCGGGGCGATGCCGATGCCGGTGTCGTGCACCGAGAAGTCGAGCAGCACCGAAGACGCATCGTGCTCGCGCAGCGCGATGCGCAGCACCACCTCGCCGCGGGCGGTGAACTTGATCGCGTTGCTGCCGAGGTTCAGCAGCACCTGCTGCAGCCGCAGCGCATCGCCGCGCAGCCGGCGCGGGATTCGCCGATCGACGTCGACGAGCAGCTCCACCGGCTTGTGCTCGAGCACGACGCCCAGCAGCACGCCGATGTTGCGTACGAGCTCATCGAGGGCGAGCGGGCCGATGTCGAGCGTCATCTGGCGCGCCTCGATCTTCGAGAAGTCCAGGATGTCGTTGATCAGCGCCAGCAACGAGCGGGTGGCGGCCTCGGTCTTGGCCACGTAGTCGGCCTGGCGCGTGCTCAGGCCGGTCGACTGCAGCAGCTTGAGCATGCCGAGGGCGGCATTGAGCGGCGTGCGGATCTCGTGGCTCACGTTGGCGATGAACAGGCCCTTGGCTTCCGCCGCGCCACGGGCCGCGGCGAGGGCGTGTTCCAGCTCGGCGGAGGCCCGGCGCAGTTCCTCCGACATCGTGGCGAGCGCGGTCTGGATCTGTCCCCATTCGTCGGTACGCGCCGGTGCGGGCAGCGGGGTGCCGCCGCTGCGGATCCGGTTCACCTGACGCAGCACCTCGTCGAGCGGGCGCCGGATGCCCGAGCGGATCAGCAGCAGCGCGAGCAGCAGCGCGAGTGTCGCGACCAGCCCGACGGCCGCGGTCACGTTGCGCTGACTCTGCTGGATGACGGCCTGCAGCGCGGTATCCAGCGAGGCGGTGCGCTCCGCCGCGTCGCCATCGAGCGTGGCTACCTGCGCGAGAAGCGCGTCGCGCACCTTCTGGGTGCCGGCGATCCGTTCGTCGAAGCGCTGCAGCGTGACGTCGAGCTGGACCAGGGTGTCGCGGTGTCCGAGCACCTGCCTGCGCAACGCGGTGGCCTGACGTCCCATCTCGGGCGTGGCGATCACGAATCCCTGCAGACGGACCGCAAGCTCCTCGAGCAGTGCACGCGGCTGCATCCGTGCCAGCGCGCCACCTTCGGCGGTGTCCGGGCGCTCGGCTCTCCTGCCCACGATCAGCACGGTCTCCCGGAAGCCGGTGAGCTGCGCCATGGCCTGGTCGAGGTGATCGACCGAGCGCCCGGCGATCGTCTGCTCGATCAGCGCGCGAGCGATCGTGTCCTCGAGCGTGGCGAGCGCCTCGAGCAGCCGCCGATCGCCCTCGGTGGCCGCGGTCAGCGCCGCGCCCACCCGCTCGCACTCGTCGAGCAGCGCCCCCCCGGAGGCGGCAAACTCGCCGATCGTCCCGGCAAGCAGCGGATGCGGGCCGTCCGGGCGCAGCTGGCCGAGGGAGGCGCGCAGCGAGCGCAGCAGCTCCGCGGGTGCGCGCTCGTTGCGGCAGGCCAGCCCGAGCTGGTTCAGGCGCGCGAGCACCAGCGACAGTTCCCGCCCGAGCGCCGCGTTGGCGAGCACCGAGGAGACTTCAGCGCTCGCCTGCTGGGTGACCAGCCGATCGATGCGCCCGAAGCTGAAGAAGACCAGGGCGCCGACCGCGACCAGCGCGGCGACCACCAGTCCGACCAGACCGAGCAGTCGGGCACCGATACCGGAGAGTCGCATCGCCATGGGGGTTGGACAGAGGTCGGACGCCGGCGGCGATCAGCCCGCGGCCCGGGCTGGTTCGCGGGCCATGAGGCTCAGGGCTGCTCGCGCACCAGCGTGGCACCGCGGATGTCGAGCGGGCGCAGCGCCACGCCATGGGACTCCATGGCCGAGACGTTGATGATGCGCTGCCCGCGGACGTTGCGTGCCACCGGGATCGCGCTCACCGGCTTGCCCTGCATGGCCTCCAGCAGCATGCGAGCCGAGGTGTCGCCCTGCTCCTGCCCGGTCTTGACCACCGCGGCCCAGGCGCCCTGTTCGACCTGATAGCGGTTGCCCGCGAGGATCGGCCCCTTGAACTGGGCGCGCAGCAGCTTCATCACCTGAGCGTGATTGAGTGGCGTCCTGTTGTCGTCGGTGATGCCCTCGAGGCTGTCGACGAACAGCACGTCACAGCTGCGCGGCAGTTCGCGCGTGATCCGGGCGATGTCGGCGGTCGTGGCGACATGGTGGAAGGGGCCGGTCCGCAGCGGATAGTCGGCCCGCTCGCCCTCGACCTGCGCGCGCAACGCGTGACCGGGCGGCACGTCGTTGGTCATGAAGCAGGCCGATTGCACCGAGGGCACCAGCAGCTTCACGAAGGCGAGCGATTCCCGCACGTGAGCCCTTTCGAGCACCCCCGACACATGGGCATTCGGAAAGCCATAGCGCGAGGGCTGGGCGTTCACGCCATTGAACATCACCGGCACCGTGGTGCGGTCCTTCAGGAAGGGCACCACGAACATCGACTGCGCGTCGTCGTCGACGGTGATGACGCCGTCGGGCTTCAGGGTCGCGAACAGGGCGGCCGCCTCCTCGCCGCGCCGCGGCCCGCCCTTCGGGTCGACCTTGGTGTTCATGTGGAAGTAGGTGATCTGAGCCTGGCTGGCGAGCACGCCATCGATGCCCTCGCGGATCTCGCGAACCCAGGGATTGTTCTCCTCGTAGCTCATCACGACCAGCACCTTGAAGGGCGTGGCGGCGACAGGTCCGGCCAGGCCCAGGACGGCGGCGAGCGTGGCAAGTGCGGTGGCAAACAGCGCGAGCGGTCTCATCGTCGGGCTCTCCAGGATCGAGCCGGTGACTCTAGTCGATTTTCGGCTGGACCGGCACGGGCGTTCGTCACGCTCGATCGCAGGAGCGACGCCGGAGGCGCCCCGCCGGGGCTTTGCTATCCTCGCCGCAAGCCCCCGATCGCCCATGAGCCCCTCTTCGAGCCGCACCGACGTCGTGTCCGAGGTGACGCCGCCCGCCGCCCGTGCTGCAGCCCTCGTTCCCGGTGCCGCCGCGGGACCGGCCGCGACCGGGGCGGCCGCCACGGCGCTGCGCCGGGCTGCCCTGGAGCTGTTCGCCGAGCGGGGCTTCCATGGCACCTCGATGCGCGACATCGCAGCGCGCGCCGGCTGCAGCGTGTCGCATGTGTATTACTACTTCCCGTCCAAGGGCGATGTGCTGCGCGTGATGATGGTCGGCATCGTCGAGGATCTGCTCGCCGATCTCGATGCGGCGCTCGCCGGCGCCGGGGCCGAACCGCGGGCGCGCCTCGTCGCGATCGTGCGTGCCCAGGTGCTCTTCCATTGCCGGCGGCAGGCCGAGGCCTTCGTCGGTCGCTCGGAGCTGCGCAGCCTCGCGCCCGGCGACCGGCCGGAGGTCATCGGGCGCTACGACCGGGTGACCGCGATCTTCCGGGACACGATCGCCGAGGGCGAAGGCGCCGGCGTCTTCCACTGCGCCTTCGTGGCGCAGGCCACCCATGCACTGGTCACGATGTGCAACGCGGTATCGGCCTGGTGGCGGCCCGACGGCGAGCTCTCGCCCGAGCGTCTGGCCGAGCGCTACGCCGCGCTGGCGCTCGCGATGCTCGGGGCACCCGACCCGCCGGGTACCCGCGAGGGCTGAACGACGGCGCCGGTCCCGTGGCGCAGCAGCTGGCCGCTGTGGCGGCCGGTCTGCGCATCGTTCTCGATCGTGACCTCACCGTTGACCAGCACCCAGCGGTAGCCGTTCGCGCGCTGGATGCGCCGCCACTCGCCACCCGGCAGGTCATGGACGATCTCCTGCGGCAGCACCCGCAGCCGCTCGAAGTCGTAGACGACGATGTCGGCGGGTGCGCCCACGCGCAGCACGCCGCGGCCCTCGAAGCCGGCCACCTGCGCCGGCAGCGCCGACAGCCGCCAGTGGGCTTCCTCGAGCGAGATCATGCCGTGCTCGCGCACGATCTTGCACAGGGTTTCGGTGGGGTAGCGGCCCGCCGTCAGGAAGCGGGTGTGGGCCCCGCCGTCGGAGACGCCGAACAGCACGTACGGGTCATCGACGATCTCCTTCAGGTAGTCGATGCGGCCGTTGGGGGGCGCGGCGAAGAACTCGGTGCGCAGGTCCTCCTCGACCGCCATGTCGAGCATCACGTCGACCGGATGGCGGCCGGTCTTCTCGGCTACCAGCGCGAGCGTGTGGTCGAGCCAGCGCTGGTTCTTCGCAAGCCTGGGCCCGCAGATCACGATGTCGGGCAGCGGGCCGGTGGCGGTTTTCGGCATGCTGTCCTTCAGCGCCTGACGCCGTGCCGGGTCGGCGAGTTTCGCCTTGCGCTCCTCGAGGGTGCCGGTGGTCGCCTCGCGCCAGGGCGCCGCGTCATCGAAGAGATTCCATTCCTCGAAGGTGAAGGTGAAGCCCGCATCGGTGGTCAGTCCCTGGCCCACGACCCGGATGCCGCGCTCCCGGCAGCTGCCCAGCCAGCGCAGCACCCGGCGGTGGATGTCCGGGCGGTGGTCGAAGGCCTGGACCACGTTCATGATCATCGGTCGGCCGCTGATCTCGGCCATTTCCTCGTAGAAGAGCTGGTCGCGGCGGTTGTCGCCCGAGACCATCAGCATCTGCATGAAGCCGGCGTTGCGATCGCGCAGCACCCGCGCGAGCTCGCGGCAGGTGTCGTCATGCATCACGTCGGTGGGCATCGGCGAGCCGTCGAAGTCGCGCTGCACGGCGGCCGGCCCGTCGGGCAGCATGCGCTGGGCCGACCAGCCGCAGCCGCCGGCGTCCATCGCCTCGTTCAGCAGCCGGCGCAGCTCGGCATGCTCGGCCTCGGTCGGGCGCCTGCCCGCCTTGGCGTCGTCGAAACCCAGCACCCAGGTGAGCATCGGTCCGATGGGCACGTAGGGCAGGATGTTCACCGCCTTGGGGGCGCGATCGACGCTGTCGAGGAACTCGGGGAAACTCACCCAGTCCCAGGGCATGCCCGCCGCCATCGAGGCCAGCGGAATCGCCTCGACCCGGGTCATCGACAGCATGGCGCGCTCGCGCATCTCGGGATGCACCGGCGCGAAGCCGAAGCCGCAGTTGCCGATCACCACCGAGGTGATGCCGTGCCAGCTCGACAGCGTGCAGTAGGGGTCCCAGAAGAGCTGGGCGTCGTAGTGGGTGTGAAGGTCGACGAAGCCGGGCGCGACGATCAGGCCGGTGGCGTCGAGCACCTCGGCCGCGTCGGCGGGATCGAGCCTGCCGATGGCGGCGACCACGCCGTCGCGGATGCCGATGTCGGCGCGAAAGCGCGGCTGCCGGCTGCCGTCGATGACCATGCCGTTGCGGATGATGCGGTCATAGGGTTTCACGCGGTGCTCCGTGAGCGACGTTCAAGGATTTGAACGAACGTTCGCATGGGCCCCGCGAGGGTGTCAACGCGAGGCGGTCCGGGGACGGCGCCGGCGTGGACAGGGCGGCGCGGCGCGGCGACCGCACCGCGCCGCCTCGGGTTACTGCTGCTCGGCCTTGATGCCGAAGTCGTCGGACATCTTCTTCCAGCGCAGGTACTCGTTGCGCGTGAACTCCGCGAACTGCTCGGGCGTGGGCGTCACCACCTCGCTGCCGGTCTCGGCCAGCCAGGCGGCGAAGGCGGGTTCACGGACCACCTTCGTGATCTCCGCGTTGAGGCGGGTGATTGCCTCGCGCGGGCTGCCCGCGGGCAGGAACAGGCCGGTCCAGGACATCATCTCGAAGCCGGCGTGGCCTTGTTCGGCCATCGTCGGCAGGTCCGGGAAGCGGCCGATCCGCCTGGGCGCGAGCACCCCGACCGGAATCACCTTGCCGGTCTGGATGTACTGCCGGTCGACCTCGGCGAGAAAGCCGATCGACACATGCACCTGGCCGCCCGCGGTGTCGAGCAGCATCGGGCCCGAGCCCTTGTAGGGCACGGTGCGTACCTGGATCTTGGCGCTGCGCGCGAGCAGTTCGCAGATGAAGTGCGCGCCGCTGCCGTGTCCGGCCGTTCCGCACAGCAACTGTCCGGGGCGTGCGCGCGCCCACTCGATCAGCTGCGGAAGCGTCTTGATGCCCAGCCCGGCGTGCACGACCATGACCGGATAGCCGAGCGTGAACTGGGCGACCGGGATGAAGTCCTTGAGCGGGTCGTAGCGGATCGGGAAGCCCAGTGCGGGCGCCGTGACCACCTCGGTGTTGCCGCCGAACAGCGCGGTGTAGCCGTCGGGGGCGGACTTGGCGACGAAGTCGGCACCCAGCGTGGTCGAGGCGCCCGGCTTGTTCTCGACCAGGATGGGTTGCTTGAGCAGCTCGGACAGGCGTGGCCCGAAGCGACGGGCGCGGATGTCGACCACGCCGCCGGCCTGCGAGGCGACGACGAAGCGCAGCGGCTTGTTCGGCCAGTCGGAAGCCTGGGCGCGGGCAGGGGCGCTGGCGAGCAGCGCGGCCGTACCCAGGGTGGCGGCGAGAAGGGTCGCGGCCGCGCGTCGGGCGGGCCGAGGAAAGATCGGGGTCATCGTGTCTCCTGATGATTTTTGTGGGGGCCGGCGCTCGCGGCGCCGGCAAGGCAATGGTGCGATGTCCGGGCCGTTGCCGGCAAGGGGGCGTGCCGGACCCGCGGCCGTCGCTGCGTCGCGCCGCGGGCGCATGCCTGACCCTCGTGTCGGCCGTTTTCGCGCGAGCGCGCTTGCGCAGGCGGCGTGGCTGCCCTACTTTCCCGCACCCACTTCGAGGATCCGCGATGCCCAGATCATCATCCCGCCGCCACCTGCTGCAATCGGCCGCAGCGGCCGCACTCACCGGCCTCGCGCCGATGGCCACCCGCGCGCAGGCGAAGCTGCCCGGTGGCACGATCCGCATCCTGGCGGGCTTTCCCGCCGGCGGCGGCACCGACATCATGGCGCGCTACATCGCCGACAAACTTCGCGAGCGTACCGGCGCCAACGTGATCGTCGAGAACCGTGCCGGCGCGAGCGGCGTCATCGCGATCGATGCGATGAAGAAGTCGCCGCCGGACGGCAGCGTGATCATGTACGGCACCGCCGCGACCACGGTCGCGCTCACCGTCACGAAGAAGAACCCCGGATTCGCGCTGGAGAAGGACCTCACGCCGATCGGGCTGACCGGGCTGACCTCCACGGTCTTCGTGGTGTCGCCGAAGATCGGGGTGTCGACGCTCGCCGAATACGCGGCCTGGCTCAAGCGAAACCCCGACAAGCCCACCTTCGGCACCACCGCGCTGGGCAGCAACACCCACTTCTTCGGGGTGCTGCTCGGGAAGGCGATGGGCGCGCCGCTCGAGGCGGTCGGCTACAAGGGCGCCGCGCCGCTGCTCTCGGATCTGATGGCCGGCCATGTCAGCGCCGGCTGCGGCGGTCTCACCGACTTCCTCACCCATCACCAGGCCGGGAGGGTCCGCATCCTCGCGGTGAGTTCCTCGCGCCGACTGCCCTTCGCCCCGGATCTGCCCACGGTGGGCGAGCTCGGCTACCCGCAGGTGGTCTATGAAGGCTTCTACGGTTTCTACGGCCCGCCGGGCATGTCGCCGGCGCTGGTCGAGGCCTGGAGCCAGGAGCTGAAGGCGGCTACCGAGGCGCCCGACCTCAAGCGCAAGCTCTACGACACCGGACTGGATGTGCTCACCTCGGGGCCGGCCGAGTTCGCCACCCGCCAGAGCGCGCTGGTGAAGTCCTTCGGCGAGATGATGCGCAACGCCGGCTACGCGCCGGAGTGAGGCATCGCCCGGGCGCCTGGCCGGAGCGTGGTCGGGCAGCGACCGATCCGGCGGGCGCAGGCCGGGTGCCCGTGCGACACTTTCGAGCTTTCGTCACCACCCAGACAGGCAGCCCATGCACGCCATCATCCGCCCCGTCATCGCCGCATTCGCGCTGCTCTGCGCTGTCCCGGCCTTCGCGCAGGCCTGGCCCTCGAAACCGATCCGCGCCATCGTGCCCTTCGCGGCCGGCAGCGCCACCGACCAGATCGGCCGCGCGCTTGCCGAGAAGATGAGCCAGACCCTGGGTCAGCCGGTGGTGGTCGAGAACCGTCCCGGGGTCAACGGCATGCTCGGCGCCGACGCGGTGGCCAAGGCGCCGGCCGACGGCTACACCATCCTGGTGGGCACCAACAGCACCAACGCGGCGCTGAAGTTCCTGATGAAGAAACTGCCCTACGATCAGGACGCGGCCTTTGCGCCGGTGGGCTACGTGGGGTCGGTGCCGCTGATGGTGGCGGTCAACAACGATCTGCCGGTGCGCACGCTGAAGGACTTCGTCGACATGGCCAAGGCCCGCCCCGGGCAGGTGCCTTTCGCCTACGCCAGCACCTCGCAGCAGGTCTCCGCCGAAATGCTCGCCAGCATGGCCGGCATCCGCATGAACCCGGTGCCCTACAAGGCCGGCCCGGCCGCCATGACCGATCTCATCGGCGGGCAGGTGGCCATGTTCACCGCCGATTTCGCGGTGACCGTGCCCCAGTACAAGGCCGGCAAGATCCGCGGGCTGGCGGTCACCTCGTCGCGGCGTTCGTCCGCCGTGCCGGAACTGCCCACGGTCAACGAGGCGCTGGGCCTGAAGGACTACGAGCTCACCGCCTACTTCGCGGTCTTCGCGCCGGCAGGCACGCCGCGCGAGGTGATCGTGAAGCTCAACCAGGCGGTCAACGCCGCGGTTGCCGCACGCGATTTCCAGGACAAGTTCGCCCCCAATGGCTTCGCAGTCGAGCCCGGTACGCCCGAGGCGCTGGCTCAGCGCAATCAGGCCGAGACCGCCAAGTGGGAAAAGGCGATCCGCGAGGCGAAGATCGAGCAGCAGTAGGCCGGGGGAGCGCCCGGCTGCCGGCCCCGACGCGAGCCGGGCGCGCCGGCGTCCCGGCGCGCGCACAGCCGCCTCGTCAGTCTTCGTACCAGGGCGCAGGCCAGCCCAGCAGGGCGCTCGCGCGCTCGCCGCGCGCGCGGAGTTCGGCGCGATCTCGCCCGCCAAGATGCACGACACCGTAGCGGTGGCTGCCTGTCCAGCGGTAGTCGCGCGCCAGCGCACGCCCCCGCTTCGGAAAGCCCAGGAGCAGCGCGTCGGGAAAGGCACGCCCGAAGGCCTCGCGCTGGCGTGGATCCGGTGCCGGTGGCGGCAGTGCCCGGTCGAAGCTGCGATACACCAGGCTGGCGGCCACCCCGGCGGTGGGCTCGGTGCGCGGCAGCATGGCGGGGTCCTGACCGAGCGCCAGCGCCAGCGCGATCGCATGCGGATCGATCCCCAGCACTCTGCGGTAAAGATCGCCGAACTGCGAGGCCAGCCGTGGATTGCACTCGATCACGGTCAGCGCGCCGGTGATCTCATCATGGAAGAACTCGAGGTTGAAGGTGCCATGGCGGTAGCCGATCGCAGCCAGGAAGCGGCGGGCGATGTCGAGGATGCGCGCCTGGACTTCCGGTGGCAGCCGGCTGGGGAGCTCCCAGCGCACGAAGGCCTGCGTGCCGGGCTTCACGATGGCATCGACCACCCCGAGCGCGTGCACCGCCCCATCGCACACCCATCCGTCGAGGTTGAACTGCGGCGTACGCAGCGGCACCGGGGTCTCGAGCATCAGGGCATGCGCGCTGCCGGTCTGCGGCAGCCTGGCCCGGCAAACCCGGTCGAAGGGCTCCACCAGCTGGCGGAGCAGCCATCGTTCCATGAGGCTCAGCCGGGTGTGGTCCTGGAGTGCCTCGCGGCTGTCCACCTGGCGGGCGGCGATCGAGAAGGCGGCCTTCACCGGCTTGGCGAAGCGGGGATAGACCAGGCCTTCGGGGATGGGATCGCCCCAGCGCGCGGGCAGGGCTTCGGCGGCGACGCTCGCCTCGGGCGCGATCTGCGCCATCACCTGTCGGGCGTGCAGCTTGTGCTGGGCGGCGAGAATGCTCTCGGGGGACG
>Ga0315900_10002454_pt1 | contig 28279 bp, 26 predicted proteins | sample LakEriMetagenome_FD_203521 | JGI IMG/M metagenome (GOLD analysis project Ga0315900, IMG submission 203521) | Freshwater fungal communities from buoy surface, Lake Erie, Ohio, United States - Buoy 12 MA114 | ecosystem: Environmental > Aquatic > Freshwater > Lake > Lake biofilm | place: USA: Lake...
TAGTAGTGGAAGTCGTCGTAGAAGCGCAAGGAGCGTACCTGTCCCTCCGCGAACCCGCTCAGCCGATCGCTCCAAGCATACTTCACGTTCAGGATGTTCCAACTGCCGAGGCCCTCGGTCTGGGCGGTGGTCAACACTGGTAGCAGCATCGCCACGAAGTTGGCCAGCATCGAACGCTGCAGACGTGTGCGTAACACGTGTATGGTTCTGGTCATCCTCCCGGTGGCGTGGGGCATGGGAGCAGTGTGGTTGGCGTGGTGATCGTGGACGGCATCGAAGTTCGGTCACCGGATGATCCGCTTCGCCTCCGGCCCGCAGTTGCACACCAGATCGATGATGCTCATACGGGGCTGGAAGCCATGGCGGTCCGCGAAGACCTGCGGATAAGCAGGTGAAGGCTGCACATCGGGAGGCAGGGGCTTCTTGGGATGGAGAGCGCTGCGCAGGTCCCAGTGGCGCGTGGATCCGGCATCGCTCACCACTTCGATGTAGGCCTCGCTTACCTCCACCTCCGTGGTCAGCCCCACCCACTTCAGGCCCAAGCGCAAGGTGGCCAGGTCCAGGTCGATGAGACGATCGTACGGTGCGGTGATCACCTCTTCGATGGCATCGATGTAGTGCAGGGTCCAGGGGGCCTTGCCATAAGCGCTGCGGATGGCATGGACGTGCTGCTGGGGCCATGTCTCCACGGTGCTGAGGCCCACGGTATGCATGGGCATCTTGTGGCCTTGATCGCGTGCGATCTGCACGTTGAGGTCCTGCACCCCGTTGGGCCCCACGATGCGGGTGCGGGTGCGATAGCTCTGGCGCACGTAGTGCTCACCCACGTCGATGATGACCCGTGGATGCCGCGCCAGCACGCGATAATGCTCCACGCTGCCGAAGTAGAAGGCCGGAAGGACAGGGACCATGGCCGCAAAGGTCGGGCTACATGGGGTTAGCCCCATGCGCCATGAGAGGTCCTTCCAACTGGTCATCATTGCGCTGCTCTGCGTACGTGTTGAGGAAGGGCGTGAGCTGCCCTTGGTCACTTCACGAACAGAGGCCAGGGAACGGGGACCGACGCTCGTCTCAGAGCGTGAACTGCACGCCCAGATCGAGCGTAACGCTGTACACCCGGCCCGAAACGGGCGCATCGATCAGCTTCAATGCCCCGTACCGGAAGGTGGGGCGCAGCGACCAGTTCCAGCGACCGCCCGGATGCATGGATACGCCGGTGCTGAAGTAGGGGATGAGGTTGAACGAGGCGTAGTCCTCGAGTGGTTCGAAATTCTCGCGTTCCACCCGGCCATCCGCATAGGTGCTTACCAATAAGTCTTGGGCGGCTAGTAAAAATGCCGGTGCCACGCCGAGCGTGGTAGAAGATCGCCAACGCCCATGTCCCAGTTCCATCACCACGCCGATGGGGACCTCCAGGCAATGGAAGCGGTCCACGAAGCGCCAATTCGCAGGGAGAACATCATTGGTGCTATAAATAAAGCCTCGACGCGGTTCGATGGCATCGCCGAAGGTGAGTTCGCTCAGGTCCACTGAATGGGCGTAGCCGAGCCGGGCATAGGCCACACCGGCCTCCAGAATGAACCGGTCCGAAAGCCGGTAGTTGACGTGACAGCCGCCCCCGACGGCCATATCCGCATGTTCACGGTCCTCCCGGATAGCGATGATCCGGTCCGCGAGCGCTGAACCATCGGTATCGACCAACGTGCGATACGACGCACCGGCCCAGCCCGAGGCTCCGATGCTCCAGCGCGCATCAGGCACGGCTTTCTGGGCATGGACGGTTCCCAGCAGGCAAAGGCCGACAGCCGGAAAGAGGGCGCTGATGGTGCTGTTCATGGTGGTCAGCCGGTCAAGAATGAACGGACGAGCTCGCAGGCCTGATACACCAAACTTATTTCCCGATGCAGAACCGCCCGAAGATGCTGCCCAGCAGGTCGTCGGTGGAGATGCGCCCGGTGATCTCGCCCAAGTGGTGCTGCGCGCGCCGCAGGTCGATGGCCAGCAGTTCGCCGCTGATGCCCAGGTCGATGGCCTTGCGTGCTTCCTGCAGGGAGTCCTTCGCCTTGCGCAGTGCATCCACATGGCGGGCATTGGTCACCACGATGTCGCCCTGGCCGCTGCGCAAACCCTGCACATGGCTGAGGAAGGCCTGTTGCAGGACCTCCAATCCTGCTCCTGTTCGGGCTGAGATGGACAGCATGGAGGCACTGGGACGTGCGCCGGGCACATCGCACTTGTTCAGCACGGGGAGGATCACTGGACCATCGCCGATGCGACGGCGGAGCATGGTGGCCTCCGTGCGCAAGGCCCCCTCCGACATCACGGAGGCATCGGCCAGCAGCACCACGATGCTGGCTTCCGCCGCCTTTTTGTAGCTGCGTTCGATGCCGAGCTTCTCCACGGTATCCTCTGTGCGCCGGATGCCCGCCGTGTCGATGAAGCGGAAGAGCACGCCATCAATGGTCATGGTCTCTTCCACCGTGTCGCGCGTGGTGCCGGGGATGTCGCTCACAATGGCCCGGTCGTCCTTCAGCAGGGCGTTCAGCAGGGTGCTCTTGCCGCTGTTGGGCGCCCCCACGATGGCCACCGGGATGCCCTGGCGGATGGCGTTGCCATAGCGGAAGCTGTCGATCAGCTCGGTGCAGAGGTCGGTGATGCGTTCCAGCAGGGCCTGCAGTTCCACGCGCTGCGCGAACTGCACGTCCTCCTCACCGAAATCGAGCTCCAGTTCGATCAGGGCGGCGAAGTCGATGAGCTGCTGACGCAGGTCCTCGATGCGGGCCCCGAAGCCGCCCCGTAGCTGTTGCATGGCCAGGCGGTGCTGCGCAGCGCTCTGGCTGGCGATGAGGTCGGCCACGGCCTCGGCCTGGCTCAGGTCCATCTTCCGGTTCAGGAAGGCCCGCTGGGTGAACTCGCCGGGCTGGGCCAGGCGGGCACCGGCATCCAACATGGCCTGGAGCGTGCGTTGCTGGATGTAGGGGGAACCGTGCACGGAGACCTCCACCACATCCTCACCCGTGTAGCTGTTGGGCCCCTTGAACCAGGTGAGCACCGCCTCGTCAATGGCGCTGTCGAGATCCACCACCGGCAGGAAGTAGGCCTTGCGCGGCAGCGGCTCCAAGGGCAGGGTGGGAGCGATCCGCCCCGCCACCTCCAAGGCCTTGGCGCCGCTGAGCCGCAGCACGGCGATGGCCCCCGTACCCGGTGGTGTGGAAAGTGCAGCGATGGTGTCCCGTTCGTACATCAGGGCGGCAAAGATCCGGAACTTTGCACCGTTCCCCCTAACTCCATCCGCCATGCCCAGCGCTGCCAAGCTCGCCTACGAACAGCTGACCTATCCGAAGGTGGTGGTGGTGGGCGGTGGTTTTGCCGGACTGGAAGTGGTGCGCGGCCTCGCAGGGAAGCCGTACAAGGTGCTGCTGCTGGACAAGCAGAACCACCATTGTTTCCAACCCTTGCTCTATCAGGTGGCCACGGCCAGCCTGGGCGCCGACAGCATTGCCCACCCGTTCCGTCGTACGGTGGGCCCCATGCCCAACGTGGCCTTCCGCATGGCCCAGGTGGAGCGGATCGATCCGGGACACAAACAGGTGTGGACGAACATCGGCGCGTTCGAGTATGACATCCTTGTACTCGCCCTGGGCAGCACCACCAACTTCTTCGGCAATGCGGCCATGGTGCACCACGCCATGCAGTTGAAGACCATCAGCGAGGCACTGGACATCCGCAGCGACTTCCTGCAGGAGTTCGAGGCGGCCATCGCGCTGAACGATGAGAACGCCATGCGCCGGTGCCTCAACTTCGTCATCGTGGGCGCTGGTCCCACGGGCGTGGAGCTGGCCGGTTCATTGGCCGAGATCCGGCGCACGGTACTAAAGCGGGAGTACCGCGAGATGGACAGCGAACTGATGCGCATCGTGCTCATCGACAGCAACGAGCGCGTGCTGAAGAACTTCAGTGAGAAGGCCAGCCGTAACGCCCAGCACTACCTGGAGGAACTGGGCGTGGAGGTGCGTTTGGGCGTGCGCGTCACAGGGGGTACCGCCGACCACATCGACCTCAACGACGGGACTTCGGTGGAGACCAATACGGTGATCTGGGCGGCAGGGGTCAAGGGAGTGACCATTCCTGGTCTCGAGGCAGCCTTGAACGAACGGGCCGTGCGCTACACCGTTGACCGCACCAATGCACTGGCCGGACATCACGACATCTTTGTCATCGGCGACTGCGCCCTGATGGAGGGCGATCCGGGCTGGCCCAAGGGGCATCCCCAAGTGGCGACCGTGGCCATCCAGCAGGGGCGGCATTTGGTGCACAATCTGCTGCGCAGGGCGAATGGGGAGCAGCCGTTGGTGTTCACCTACCAGCACAAGGGCAGTATGGCGGTGATCGGCCGTCGGCGCGCCGTGGTTGACCTTGAACACAGGAGCTTCGGGGGGACACTGGCCTGGTTGCTCTGGATGTTCGTGCATGTGGTGCAACTCGTCAGCTTCCGCAACCGCATCATGGTGCTGGTCAACTGGGCCTGGAAGTACATCAGCTGGAAGAACACCATCCGTCTCATCATCCGGCCCTACGTGCGCAAGAACTCGTTGGCACCCGCCGAAGTGGCCTGACCGACCGTTGGCACCATGCAGCAGCCACCCGCCGCAACGGGGGCTACCTTCGCACGCCTTCCCATGGACCGCTCCCCCTCCGCATCCGCTCCGGTGGACAAGCGTCTGCTCATCCTCTTCATCACCATCTTCATCGATCTGGTGGGCTTCGGGATCTTCGTTCCGGTGGTGCCCATCTATGCCCGTGAGTTGAACGCCAGCGAGGCCTTGGTGGGGGATACCGGCGCGCTGTTCAGCCTGATGATGTTCATCTTCACCCCGTTCTGGGGCACGCTCAGCGACCGCATCGGGCGGCGGCCGGTGATCATGATCGCCGTGGCGCTTTCAGCCGTCAGCTACGTGCTGTTCGCCCATGCCACCACCATCACCATGCTGATCATCAGCCGGATGCTCAACGGCGTGGGGTCGGGCAACATCACCGCGGCGCAGGCCTACATCACGGACATCACACCACCGGAGCAACGGGCCAAGTCGCTGGGATTGATCGGTGCGGCCTTCGGCCTGGGCTTCATCCTCGGCCCGCCGCTGGGCAGTTTCATCTTCGACCGGCTCGGCGTGGAGTGGGTGGGCTATGTGGCTGCGCTCATGTGCGTGGCCAACCTCGTGGCCGTGTGGTTCTTCCTGCCCGAATCGCTGCAGGAGAAGGTCATCCACCGCAAGATCCGGATCAAGCCGGTGACCAGCGCCATCAAGGCCCTCCGCGAACCCCGCTTCCGTGACCTGTTCATCATCAGCTTCATCTACATCACCGCCTTCAGCATGATGCAGATGACCATCGCCATGCTCTGGTACGATGACTATGGCCTGGACAAGCGACAGATCGGGTACATGTTCGCGATCGTCGGCCTGGGGTCCGCCATCGTGCAGGGCACCATGGTGGGTTGGCTGCAGCGCACCTTCGGGGAGCGCAACCTCATGATCTACGGTGCGCTCATGGTGGCCGTGGGCCTGGGCATGATCGCCTTCATCCCCAAGGACCTGTTCCTGCCGCTGAGCATCGTGTCCATCGCGCTGCTCTCCCTGGGCAACGGCAGCCTAAGTCCCACGCTGCTGTCCCAGTTGAGCCGGAACGCCGAGCAGCAGGAGCAGGGGGAGGTGCTGGGGATGAACCAGAGCTTCGGCTCGCTCGCCCGGATCGCGGGGCCCGCCCTGGGGGGGCGGCTGTACGAGCTGGGGCACGGGCTCCCGTACATCGCTTCGGGCCTGGTGATGCTGGGCGGCCTGTACTATGTGCATGGCTACCTGCGGGCGGTGGAAAAGCGGGGCGTTGCGGTGAAGCCGTAGCGGTTACTTTTGCGGCCCAAGTCCACCGCATACGATCCATCATGAGCGTACTCGTCAACAAGAACAGCAAGGTCCTCGTCCAGGGTTTCACCGGCAGCGAAGGCACATTCCATGCCTCGCAGATGATCGAGTACGGCACGAACGTGGTCGGCGGCGTGACCCCCGGCAAGGGCGGTCTGACCCACCTGGACCGTCCGGTGTTCGAGACCGTGAGCGATGCGGTGAAGGCCACCAGCGCTGACGTGAGCATCATCTTCGTGCCGCCCGCCTTCGCCGCGGACGCCATCATGGAGGCCGCCGAGGCCGGGATCAAGGTGATCGTGTGCATCACCGAGGGCATCCCCGTGAAGGACATGGTCACGGCCCGTGAGTACCTGCGTGGCAAGGACTGCCGCCTCATCGGCCCCAACTGCCCCGGCGTGATCACGGCCGAGGAATGCAAGGTGGGCATCATGCCCGGCTTCGTGTTCAAGAAGGGCAAGGTGGGCATCGTGTCCAAGTCCGGCACCCTCACCTACGAGGCGGCCGACCAGGTGGTGAAGGCCGGAATGGGCATCACCACGGCCATCGGCATCGGTGGCGACCCCATCATCGGCACCACCACCCTCGAGGCCGTCCAGCTCTTCGCCAACGACCCCGAGACGGAGGCCATCGTGATGATCGGCGAGATCGGTGGTGACCTGGAGATCCAGGCCGCCCGGTGGATCAAGGCCAACTGCAAGAAGCCGGTGATCGGGTTCATCGCCGGTGAGACCGCCCCCAAGGGCCGCACCATGGGCCATGCCGGTGCCATCGTGAGCGGTGCCGACGAGAGCGCGGCCGCCAAGAAGGCCGTGATGCGCGAGTGCGGCATCCACGTGGTGGACAGCCCCGCCACCATCGGCGCAAAGGTGAAGGAGGTGCTGAAGGGCTGAAGGCGCAGCTCGCAGGTATCGATCGTTCGGTCGCCACTCCGGGCTATTCCGCCAAACGCCGGAGCCGGTACTTCAGCTCGCCCATCTGATACACATACTCCTCCGCCGTGGTGTCCATGGGGAAGAACAGCAGTTCATTCCCTTCGCTGCGGTAGTGGAAGGCATCGGTGCTCCAATCATACTCACCGGCGTACAGGAACACGATGTCCCGGTCGTCCAGCCCTTCGGTGAAGTCGGTCAGGACCATGAACCGATCGATGCCTGGGAGGCCGTCCACGGTGCCGTCACGACGAAAGAGGACCAGGCCGGTATCGCCTTCCAGTGCGTACCGCCCCTCGAACAAGGCGCTGTTCAGCATGGCCTCAGCGCTTTCCACACGGCGGAACCGCACCGGTGACTTGTTCCCATCGGCGATCCACTCCAGGTGGTCGGGGTCGATCGATCGGATGGTGATCACTTGATAGCCCAGGTACTCGTCCTCTCTGGACCGGTAGGTGAAGGCCCCGGAGGCCGGGTCGTATCCCAGCATCACCATGGGGCCACCCTCGTGGGTGGTGATGTAGCCCCATTCCAAGCTGTCCGGTCCCATCGGGGTCACGATCATCACGTAGATCTCCCTCAGTAAGGAGCCGCAGGTGTAGGCCGATCGGTGCCGCTCCAGGCACGCGCAATAGTCCTCGGGCATCCAGGTGCCGGACAGGGCTTCGACCAAGGCGAGGGGAGCCTTGGCGGCCTGGTCATCGGCCCCACCGGCCTCGACAGGTCCGTGATCGGCGGGCCCACCGCAGCCAGCGATCAGCAGGGCCAATGATACCGCAGCGCGCGCGGGGAGTCTCCTGTTCATAAAGGAAGATGCTTTCAATTCCAAGCTGGGTCCTTAGGCCGCCTGATCCTCCACCCGTTGAATGTAGGCCCACCGCATCACCCGTTGGCCGGGACTGATCTTCAGCCGGTCCTCGAACTGCCAGTTGCTGCGCAAATAGCGCATCACATGGAAACTGGTGGTCCGGGTCCGCTCGAAGTAGAGCTCCACCAGGCACAAGCGCTTGGGGTCGTTGGGCAGTTCGGGGGGCTGGACCCAGGGGCCCGTGGCGGCTTGCATGGCCCGAAACTACGGCCCCGCTTGGCCGACCCGACTATCTTCGCCCCATGGCACTCCTACAGAACAAGTCCGCCCTGATCACGGGCGGTTCGCGCGGCATCGGCCGTGGCATTGTGGAACGCTTCCTCGAAGAGGGCGCCGACGTGGCCTTCACCTACGTGAGCAGCCCCGAGAAGGCGAATGCGCTGGCCGGTGAGCTGGCCGCCAAGTACGGTCGAAAGGTGCTCGCCATCCAGAGCAATGCCGGCGACTTCGAGCAGGCCCAGAAAGCGGTGGATGAGGTAGTGAACGCCTGGGGCAAGCTGGACGTTCTGGTGAACAACGCCGGTATCACCAAGGACCAGCTGCTGATGCGCATGAGCGAGGCCGACTGGGACGCTGTGATCGAGACCAACCTGAAGAGCGTCTTCAACATGACCAAGGCGGTGATGCGCACCATGCTGAAGCAGCGCAGTGGCAGCATCATCAACATGAGCAGCGTGGTGGGCGTGAAGGGCAATGCCGGGCAGGCCAACTATGCGGCCAGCAAGGCGGGCATCATCGGCTTCACCAAGAGCGTGGCCCTTGAGCTGGGCAGCCGCAACATCCGCAGCAACGCCATCGCACCGGGCTTCATCGAAACGGAAATGACCGGTGCGCTCGACCCGAAGGTGGTGGAGCAATGGCGCGAAGGCATCCCCCTGAAGCGCGGCGGCACCCCCACCGATGTGGCCAATGCCTGCGTGTTCCTCGGGAGCGACCTCAGCACCTACATCACCGGGCAAACGCTGCACGTGTGCGGCGGCATGCTGACGTGATGCTGGATGGATATCTGTCGTCGGTCGTTGGTTGTCAGGCTCCATGATGACCGACCCACCTGAGTAGCAAACCAACAACTGACGGCCAACTACTGACAGCCCGGTTTCATGAGCCTCACCACCGTCCATAGCCTGTGGCTTTCGCCCCTGTGCGCGGTGCTGGGCATTGGGCTGGCCTGGTGGCTGTACCGCCGGGGGAAGGGCCAGGACCTACCACCAAGGACCGCCCAGGCTTTGGCCGTGATGCGGGCCTTCGTCATCACGCTCATCGCCTTCTTCCTGCTCGAACCGATGGTGCGTTCCATGGTGCGCGAAGTGCGGAAACCAGTGGTGGTGGTGGCGCACGACGGCAGCGCCTCACTGCTCGCGACAGGGGATACGGCCGCCCTCCAAGGTCGCTACCGAAGCGACCTGCAGGAGCTGATCGAGCAACTGGAGGAGCGGTACACCGTGCGCACCTTCACCTACGGACAGACCGTGCGGGAAGGCTTGGAGGCCGGCCAGCCCGATGCCCTCACCGATGTGGATGAGCTGTTCCGCACCGTGTACGACCGGTTCAGCGGGCCGGACCTCGGGGCCTTGATCATCGATGGCGATGGCATCTTCAACCGCGGCCGTGACCCCAGGTTGAGCGCCGAGCGCTTGGGGGTACCAGTGCATGCCATCCTCCTGGGCGACACCACCGTGCGCCCCGACCTCGTGCTGAAGGCCTTGGAGCACAATCGGATCAGCTACCTGGGCAACGAGTTCCCGCTGGTCGCACGGGTGGAAGCACGCCACCTGAAAGGCGCACGCACCCGCGTCTCCGTGCTCCAGGGGGAGCGCGAGCTGGGGGTGAAGGAGATCGCGGTGAACGGCGACCCACAACTGCTCGAGGTACCGTTCACCATCAAGGCGGAACGCGCCGGAACCCAGCGCTACACCGTGCGGATCCGCAGCGTGGAAGGGGAGGCCTCCGAGGCCAACAATGCCCAGGACATCTTCGTCGATGTGCTCGACGACCGGCAGAAGGTCCTGTTGCTGGGAGCTGCCCCACACCCAGACCTGGGCGCCTTGCGGCTGGCCCTCACGGGGCTCGAGGGCTATGGCTGCGACATCGCCTACGCCGCGGAGTTCACCGGTCCGGTGGAGGAATACGACCTGGTGGTGATGCACCAGCTGCCATCGACCAAGGTGCCGGTGCGGCCCTTGCTGGACCGTGCCGCAGCCAAAGGCATTCCCGTGCTCTTCATCCTGGGGCAGGGCATGGACATGACCACCTTCAACGGGCAGGGTGCCGGTGTGAACGTGAGCAACAGCCGCGCCGCCATCACCGATGCACAGGCCGCGGTGAACCCGGACTTCACGCTGTTCACCATCGATGCGGCCCAGGCCAAGGCCATCGAGCGTTTTCCGCCGCTGCAGGTCCCCTTCGGGCAGTACGATGTGGGCCGCTCGGCCACCGTGCTGCTCACCCAGCGCATCGGGGTGGTGCGGACGCCCTATCCACTGGTGGTGGTGCAGCAGCAGGGCGAACGCCGCATGGCCACGGTGATGGGAGAGGGGCTGTGGCGCTGGCGCCTTGCCGATCTGCAGCAGAACAGCTCCACGGAGCGGTTCGACAAGCTGGTGCACAAGCTGGTGCAGTTCCTGGCCTTGAAAGCGGACAAGCAGCGGTTCCGTGTGGACCACGCCCCGGAGGTGAACGAGAACGAGCCGGTGCTCTTCCAGGCCGAGCTGTACAACAAGGCCTACGAAGGCGTGAACACACCGGACGCCACCATGCTGCTTACCGATGAGCAGGGCCGTGAGTATCCTTACACCTTCAGCCGTTCGGGCACCTCGTACCGCCTCGATGCCGGACGCCTGCCCGCCGGGTTGTACACCTGGAAGGCCACCGTGAGCCTGGATGGCGAACGGCTCACCGATGCTGGCGAACTGGTGGTGCGGGCGCTGCTGGCGGAACGCACCAACACCGTGGCCGACCATGGCCTGTGGCGCGATATCGCGGCGCGGACCAACGGCTCAGTGGTGCTGGCCGATCAACTCACCGACCTGGATGCCCAGCTTGCCCAGCGCAAGGACCTGGTGGCACGCTCCTACGCACAGGCCAGCTTCGGCGACCTCGTCTCGCTGCGGTGGCTCTTCGCCTTGTTGGTCGTGCTGCTCACGGTGGAGTGGATCGTGCGACGGCGCCATGGCAGCTACTGAGGCATGAGCGTGCTGGAAAGGCCCATTGCCCCAGGGAAGCGCCGTTGGCCGCGCATCCTGCTGATCGGGCTCCTGGTGGCGGTGCTCCTGTGGAGCCTGCGGGTGCCGCTCCTGCGTGGTATCGGCCAGCTATTGATCGTGGAGGATGCACCCGTGCATGCCGATGTGGCCTACGCCTTGGGCGGCTCCTCCCTGGACCGCGGTCGTGAACTGGCGGTGCTGTTGCAGCGCGGTGTGGCCCCGGTCGGCGTCACCACGGGATCGAACCTGTCCCACGGGTTGGAGGCCTATGGTCTGGAGGTGTCCGAGGCCTCCCTCACGGCCACGGCCGCCCGCCGGGCCGGAGCTCCCGCCCTGCGCATCGATACGCTGGTGATGGGAACGAGCACCTGGGAGGAAGCTGCAGCGGTCCTGGACGATGCCAGGCGCCGTGGTGCGGATACTATCGTGGTGATCACCACCGAGTTCCACACCCGCCGCGTGGAACAGGTGTTCCGCAAGCGCTTTGATGGTTCCGCCATCACGGTGCTCGTCCATGGTGCTCGAGGTTCAGACTATGAGCCCGAGCGCTGGTGGACCAGCGAGGAGGGGCTCATCATGGTGAACAACGAGTACATGAAGCTGCTGTACTACGCCATCACCTATTGAGGATCAGCGCTGAAGGACGATCGGCCTCGCCACGCGACCACCTGCATGGGCCACATGCATCAGGTAGACGCCGGAAGTGACCCCGGAAAGATCGATGTGCTGTTCCAGTTGCCCAGCGGGGATGTTGCCCTGTTGGATGGTTCTCCCGGCGGCATCCAGCAGCTGCCAGCGTGCCATGCCCGGGATGTCGGATAACCGAAGGATGACCGGCCCTACGCTTGGGTTGGGCATCACCAGTAGGGAGCCAGCGTCGGCCCGCTCGCGGATGCTCACGACCTCCACACAGAAGTTGTTGATGTTCTGGGCCCCATACTGACCGTCGCTCTCGGCGAGGATGAGGGAGTCCGGACCGAAGATCACATAACTGCCTTCGCCCTCCTCGCAGCAGATGCCATCACCGAACGCATCGTTGATGGTGAAAACGTAACAGTCCGTGGTCAGGCAGAACGGGGTCTCGATCACCTCGCCTGCGTCGAAGTCCTCGTATGGTCCACCTTCGTACAGCATCGCCCCCGCTGCTGACTCCAGCGTCCAGGTGATGTCCGTACCGTAATTATCCAGCGTTAGCGCGAAGATCACTTCATCACCGGGGCTGTTCACCACGAAGGGATAGGTCCAGGTGTCGTTGTCCGGAACAGGGTCCGGTAGGCCATTCGGGGCCGAGACCACCACGGTCAGCACATGCTCGCCAACCGGTACGGTGATCATCGGCAGGTCCACGTTCACGGTCTGCTCGGGCTGTAGGGACCCGGTCCATTCAAACATGTACTGAGGCTCACCGGCCACGCCATAGGTCACGGTCATGGAGGTCACCACCTCGGTGCTGTTGTTCTTCAGGGTGACCCGCGGGGTGATGCGGTTGTCATCACACAGGAGCTCGGGCACGTTCTGGATGGAGGTGACGGCCGCGTCCAAGCCGGGCCCTGCCAGTTCGTTCACGACCGAAGCGTAGGTCGGGAATGGAAGGACCGCACCATCCAGCAGGAGCAGTACACCGACCAGTGGCCTTTTCATTGCTGCACTGAACATATCATTGAAGATGTGTGAAGATAGGGCACTTCCGGTAAGCGATGCGGGGGAAAGGACGTCGTCCTTTCCCCCGCATCCACATCACCGCTTCCGATCAGCGGGTGAGCACAAGGCGCTCCACCGAGCGCTGGGCGCCCATGAGCACGCTCACGAAGTAGAGCCCCTCGGAACGGCCGCTGAGATCGAACACACTGCGCTCCACACCAGCGGCGAGGTTCTGTTCCACCACGAGCTGGCCGAGTGCATCATGGACCAGGATGCGGCCACCCTTGGTCATGGCAGCGGGCAGTTCCACGGTGAAGGTGCCATTGGTGGGGTTCGGGAACAGCTGGATGCGGCCCAGGGTGGAGGCCTCATCGATACCCACCGTTTGGGGATAGCCCTGCAACGTATTGCCGCACGTACCTAGCCATTGTTCCAACAGCGGGTAGCTCACGTTGAACTTGCCATAGTAATCGTTCACGTTGTTGCTGCAGCTGGCCTGACCGCCAAAAAGCTGGCCGATGAGCAGGCCGTTCTGGTTCCAAAGACCGCTACCGCTGGAGCCTCCTTCCGTCGTACCATCCTCCCAGTTCAGAATACGCCAGCATTGGGCCCCACTGAAGGTCCCGTTCACCGCAGCGTTGTTGTCGAAGCTGATCTTCTTTACATCGCCGCTGGGGTGATGGATGGCCGTGGACGCGGTCGGTGCTGTGCCGCTTTTGTCCCAGCCGGTGTAGAACACGTTATAGCTCGCGGGCGGGGTGGTGTTGAGGCGCAACAGGGCCACATCGCTGCCTCCACTGTTGGCGAGCAGCTGGCTGCCGCTGACCGTCTGGTTCGTAGGACCGTTCTGGTTCTGTGTGCAGGAGGGGCTGTTCCAGTTGAAGCGGAACACCCAGGTATTGCTACCGCCCAGGCAGTGGTTGGCCGTGAGGAAGTAGGGGGTGCCGTCGTTCTCGCAGTTGTTGATGAGCTGGCCCGTGCACAGACCGCTACCACCCACGGTGATCATGGCCACGCTCCGGATCTGCGCACGCCAGGGATCTCCCACGGGGCAGATCACGTTGTTGTTGCATGTACCGCTATCGCCAAGGCCCTTGGTCAGGCCCATGATGTCGCGGTAGGCGTGGGTCACCTGGCCGACCCGCAGGCGCCCCTGTTCACGAACAGCAGCGGGCTCCACATACTCGATGGTGATGCGGTCACCGGCCAGCTGTGTCACACCAAGCTCACTGCGGCCGGGATTGCTCTCGGCGGTGAAGGCCCCCAGGACCTCGCCCGGACCGTTGTACACGAAGACCTCAGCACCCGCAGGTACCACATACTCGTGGAACTCAAAGTTGATACTGTAAGCGGCAGGGCATTCGATGGCGATGCGCCATACACGGTCACCGTTGGCGAGCTCGGTCCAGATACCACTGTTCTCCAGCGTAAGGTCCGTGGCATGGTTGAAGCCGAAGCGATACGGCCCCTTGATCCCCGCCTGGATGCGGGCCTCATCCTCGGCCATCAGGGCGACGGCATCCACCTGCGGCATCACGGCCACCGGGGCATCAGGGAGTTGAAGTTTGGAAAGGCCACGGGGCTGACCTCCGAAGGAGATCTGGGCCTCCGTGGACAGCACGGCGCACAAAGCGGCGCAGGTCAGCACGGCGTAACGTAGGTTCATGGTTGGTTCCTCTGGCTGGTTTGATCTACAAGGTATGGATGATGACCAGTTGGGCGCGTCACGGGTCGTTCATGCCCCAAATGCAACCGTCCACATCCGCGTGGAAATCTAACCTGTTGGTTCGCCGGGGCGCGATCGGATCAGCCCACTTCCTTGGAAGCCTTTTCCCGCTCCTCCACCAGCTTGCGCATGGCGAACAGATCGTCGCGCAGTTGCGCGGCCGCAATGAAATCGAGCTCCTTCGCCGCCTTGCGCATCTGGGTTTCCAGCAGTTCCATGTTGCGCCGCAGCTGATCGAGCCCGAGGTAGGGTACCACGGGATCGGCGGCCAGGCTCACCTCTTCCTGCTCCACATAAACCCGCCGGCCTTCCGTGTCGTGGATGTCGATCACAGCGGTCTGGCGCATCACATCGGCCCGGTCCCGCTTGATCTGGGTGGGGGTGATGCCGTGGGCCTCGTTGTAGGCCATCTGCTTGGCGCGGCGGCGCTCGGTCTCGTCCATGGTCCGCTGCATGCTCTCGGTCACCGTGTCCGCATAGAAGATGACCCTGCCATTCACATTACGCGCGGCGCGGCCGGCGGTCTGGGTCAGTGAGCGATTGCTCCGGAGGAAGCCTTCCTTGTCGGCATCGAGCACGGCCACCAGGCTCACTTCGGGCAGATCGAGGCCTTCGCGGAGCAGGTTCACACCCACCAGCACATCGAACAGGCCCAGTCGCAACTGGCGCAGGATCTCGATCCGCTCCAGGGTCTCCACGTCGCTGTGGATGTACTTGCAGCGCACCCCGTTCCGGCCGAGGAAGTCGTTCAGTTCCTCGGCCATCCGCTTGGTCAGGGTGGTCACCAGCACACGCTCCTCCTTCTCCGCCCGCTTGCGGATCTCGTACAGCAGGTCGTCGATCTGGTCCGTGCTTGGACGCACCTCGATGGGCGGGTCCAGCAGACCGGTGGGACGCACCACCTGTTCCACCACCACGCCTTCGCTGCGCTGCAGTTCGTAGTCAGCGGGTGTTGCGCTCACAAAGATGGTCTGGCCCAGCATCCCCTCGAACTCCTCGAACTTCAACGGGCGGTTGTCCATTGCGCTCGGGAGCCGGAAACCATACTCCACCAGGTTCTTCTTGCGGCTGCGGTCCCCGCCATACATGGCCTGCACCTGGCTCACGGTCACGTGGCTCTCATCGATCACCATCAGGTAATCGTCCGGGAAGTAGTCCAGCAGGCAGAAGGGACGCTGGCCCACTTGCCGTTGATCGAAGTAGCGGCTATAGTTCTCGATGCCCGAGCAATAGCCCAGCTCGCGCATCATCTCCAGGTCGTACAACACCCTCTCTTCCAGACGCTTGGCCTCCAGGTGCTTGCCGATCTCCTTGAAGAATTCCACCTGCTTGACCATGTCCCCCTGGATGGCATGCAGGGCGGCGTTCATCGTGTCCCGGCTCGTAACGAAGATGTTGGCCGGGTAGATGGTCACCTGCTGCTCCGACTGGATGGTCCGGTTGTCGGTGATGCCGAAACGTTCCAGCCGTTCGATCTCATCGCCCCAGAAGTGGATCCGGATCCCTTCATCCTCATAGGCCAGGTAGACCTCCACCACATCGCCGCGCACCCGGAAGTTGCCGCGTGCCGGGTCCACATCCTTGCGGCTGTACAGCGCCTCCACCAGCACATGCAGCAGCTTGTTGCGGGCGATCTTCTGGCCGGTGGTGAGGTGAACGATGCTCTTGTGGAACTCCGCCGGGTTGCCGATGCCGTAGATGCAGCTCACGCTGGCCACCACGATCACGTTCCGACGCCCGCTGAGCAGGGCGCTGGTCGCGCTCAGCCGCAACTTCTCGATCTCGTCGTTGATCGACAGGTCCTTCTCGATGTACGTGTTGGTGGTGGGGAGGTAGGCCTCCGGCTGGTAGTAGTCGTAATAGCTCACGAAGTACTCCACCCGGTCGTTCGGGAAGAAGTGCTTGAACTCGCCGTAGAGCTGGGCGGCCAGTGTCTTGTTATGGCTCAGCACCAACGTGGGCCGGTCCACCTGGGCGACCACGTTCGCCACGGTGAAGGTCTTTCCCGACCCGGTGACGCCGAGGAGCGTTTGTGAGGGCACCCCGGAATTGACCCCCTCGACAAGTTGCCGGATGGCCTCGGGTTGATCGCCCGCGGGGGTGAACTCGGAGCTGAGCTGAAAGGGCATGGCGGGAGCGAAGCCCGCGAAGTTATCGCTCAACGGGGCCTGACGCGCGCGATGCAGCGGAAGCCGATCCAGGGCTGTGGCGCTTCATAAAGCTGCACGGCTCCCGGCAGTGCCTCCTTGGCAGGTTGAGCATAGGAGCCCCCCTTCGCCACACCAGGTGTCGTGGTCATCTCGGCAGCGTTGCCGCGCAGGTTGTAAAGGCCACGCCAGTCGGGACCGTACCCATAGACCGGGGCTAGCTCGCGGCCGGGATGGATGTATGCTTCACGCCCGTCGGTCCTTGGCTGACACGGCTCACAGGCGTAATTGAAGAGGGCGCAACGGCCATTGGTGCTGTCACGGGTGCCCAACAGGCGATCGTAGAGGTCCTCATCCGGCAGCGTGAAGACCACTTGGTACCGCTCGCTGGTATCGGTCCACTCCAATTCACTGGTGAACGCCTCCCGCAACAGGTCGCAATACCGGACCGCCTGCTCCTTGGTAATACCCACGATCGGGTGGTCGAGATGCCCTTCCGCCTTTGCGCGCTGCTGCTTGGTGCGCAGACTGTCGGAAGCGATCCAAAGCTTGGTCCATCCTGTCCGGCCCTTGCCCCACACGGCGCGTGTGCGATCAGGATGGGGCGGGGGAAAGAAATACCGATATGGCAGCTGGGGGAGCACGGTGTTTATGGGTCTGCCTATAGGTCCACTGAACAGGGCTACTATCCAGTCGGCCACGGAGACCTCCTTCACATCGATGTATGTGCTGTCGTCCACCTGCACCATACCAGGCAGGCGCAGTTGGCCCAGGGCAGGGGTCTGCGCAGTGAGCACCAGGAGGAAGAAGGAGGCTGCGCTGCGCATGGAACGGTCCAAATAACGTCGAAAGGTCTTCTACGGTATGTCGAACCACCAGCGCTGATGCGTTGTTACCTTGGCATCATGTTCTGGAAGCGAGTCGCCTACTACCTCAACCCGGCCACCCTCTTCGGCAAGAGCAGTGGCCACTCCAGCCTGCGGTTCATGCACGGCATCAACCGCATCAGCATCCTGCTGTTCCTGTTCTGCCTCACCGTGATGGTGGTGCGGGCCATGACCCGCTGAGCCGGTTCAGTTCGCAGCGTTCCAGATCCGCCACGCGGCCTCGGCCTGTGCCAGGAGCATGGGCATGCCGTTCACGGTCCTCGCGCCCTGTTCACGGCCGCGCCGCAGGAACACGGTCTCGGCCGGGTTGTAGATCAGGTCGAGGAGGCAGTGCCGGGGGCCGATGGCCTTATAGGCCAGTTCCGGCGCTGCCCCCACCTCCGGGTACATCCCGAGCGGCGTGGTGTTGATGATCAACGGACAGGCCTTCACGATGATCGGGTCCAGGAGGTCCCAGGTGAGATCACCACGCTCCATGGACCGGCTCACCACGCGGAAGCGAATGCCCAGTTCCTTCAGCACATAGACCACCGCACGGCTTGCCCCGCCGCTGCCCAGCACCAGGGCCCTGGGGCGTGCTTCACCCACAAGCTCCAGCAAGCTGGTGCGGAAACCCTCCACATCCGTGTTGTAACCGATGAGCCGACCTTCCCGGATGGCGATGGTGTTCACCGCACCGGCCGCAGCGGCCACAGGGTCCAGGGCATGCAGGTAGGGCAGCACCGCCTGCTTGTAGGGAATGGTCACGTTCAGTCCGCGCAGATCGGGCGTGACCGCCAGCAGGTCCGGCAGCTCCTCGATCCGGTCCAGCTCGAACAGGTCGTAGCGGTGGTCCGCCAGACCTTCCTGTTCGAACTTCCGGGTGAAATGGTCGCGGCTGAAGGAGTGGGAGAGGGCCCGGCCAATGAGTCCGTATCGGTGCATGGCCCTTACAACGGTCAACCCACCTTCGTTCGTGCGGTCCACCAGGCACGAAGGATCTCCACGAACATAGGCAGCACCGAGATGAAGATGATGCCAAGGATCACCGATTCATAATGCTTCTGCACCCAGGGGTGGTTCCCGAAGGCATAGCCCAGCAGTAGCAGTAACACGATCCACAAGGCCCCGCCGATCAGGTTGTAGGGGGTGAACAAGCGGCGGTAGTCCATTTCTCCGACCCCGGCCGCGAAGGGCGCCAGTGTGCGCACGATCGGGATGAAACGGGCGATGATGATCGTCCGCGGTCCGTACTTCTCGAAGTAGGCATGGGTCTTCTCCATGTCCTTGTCCCGAACCAATTGCCGGCCGCCGATCCGCCACTTCACCACCTGGTGCCCGAAATAGCGCCCAATGAGGTAGTTCACGTTATCCCCCAGCACGGCGGCCACGAACAGAAGCGGCAAAAGCACCCAGAGGTTCAGTGTGGGAGAGCTTCCGGCAGCGAGCGTACCGGCCACGAAGAGCAGGGAATCACCGGGCAGGAAGGGCATCACGACCAATCCGGTCTCCACGAAGATGATGGCGAAGAGCAGCACATAGACCAAGGTGCCATGTGCGGCAATGAAAGCATCGATCACGGCCTTCGGATCGCGCAGCAGGGCGAGCAGCTGGTCGATGATGGACTGAAGAAGCTCCATGGCGAGGTCAGGGCTGTTGGGTACCGGGTTCCACGGGGGCCACTTCCTGGAGGTAGCCCTGCAGGCCGCCGCGCAGGCTCAGCACATTGGGCCGTCCATAGCGCTGCACCAAGGCCTGCACCACCGCGCTGGACCGGTTCCCGCTCTGGCAGTGGATCACCACAGGAACATCGGTGCGCACCTCATCCAAGCGCTGGATGATCTCGCCCATGGGGATCAGTAGTCCTCCCAGGTCGGCAAGTTCCGCCTCGTAGGCCTCGCGTACGTCGATGAGCTGGAACGGAGCACCGGTCTCCTTCCACTTCTTCAGTTCCTGCGCCGTGATCTCGTTCATGCGGGGCGAATATCGGGGTTCAGGCCGACCGGTATACCAGAGGAGGGAAGGGATGCGGTGTGCGGATCACTCCGGCTTCACCTGCCGCAGCTTCTCGGCCACTTCCTCGGGGAGGTACTGGAAGAAGGTATCCCCGCGCAGACCGAGCCGAAGCGTCTCCAGCGGGATCACCTCCTCCGGAGCGATGTTCCCCAGGTTCACGTTGGCCCCGAGCTGCTTGATGAACCACACCTGTTGCGGCTTCTGCGGGGCCTCCCACAGAATGTCCTTGGCGGCCACCTTGGCCAGGATGCGGTTCACCAAGGCGGTGTGCGCATGGCCACTGGGCCGGTAGATGCCCACCGTACCGCTCTCGCGCGCCTCGGCGATCACCTTCCAGCTGCCGGCGTCCAGTTCGGTGCGCATCATGTTCACCCACTTCGCCGGACTGATGAGGATGCCTGATTCCTTGGACCCCACCTCGCTGAGCACGGTGAAGTGCTTCGCCAGGTCGGTGATGTACTTGCACTTCTCCTTTGGCGGCATGTTGATGGAGCCGTCGGAGACCTCGACCATGTCGAGCCCCAACTGGTCCACCAGCTTCCGATAATCCTTCAACTGTCCGCGGGCCACGAAGGCCTCGAACAAGGTGCCGCCCAAGTATACCCGGATACCCGAGTCCTGGTAGAGCTTCACCTTCTCCTTCAACCGTGGCGTGACAAGCGAGGTTCCGAAGCCCAGCTTGATCAGGTCCACCAGATGCCCGCTCGACTCGATGAGGTCCTCGGCCTGCCGCATGGACAGGCCCTTGTCCATCACCATGGTGACGCCTTCCTCACGCGGCTTGGTGCTGCGCGAAGGGATGTGCGTGATGGCAAAGTTCATTTCCGATAAAGGTCAAGCAGATGGATGATCTGGGGCATGGCAGCCGCCTCGGGCATATGCTCCAATAACAGCACGTGGGAGGCATGGTCGGCCATCAGGGCTTCCTCCAGTTCAAGCAGGCCCTGCTGCTCGCGTCCTGCGCGAAGCAGGTAGCTCACCAACCGGTAACGGTAGCGCGGGTTCAGCTTGTGCACCTGCTCGCTCTCCTTCAACTTGCGCAGTGCGGCCTCCGGCCCCTTCAACTGCAACAGCAGGTCGGCATGGTCAAGCCATCCGTCCAGGCTTTCCGGCTCCAGCTGGTGCAGGCGCTCAAAGGCCGCGAAGGCCTCCTCGTTCCGTGCAAGCCGGGCCAGCACACTCCCCATGTAATACCACGCATCCCCGTTCTCCGGTGCGATCCGCGTGGCGTTCTCGAGGTCCTTCACCGCCTCGACGCCGCGTCCCTGCATGTCCTTCACCACACCGCGTCCGATCCAGGCATCCACCCAGTTGGGATCCAGCGCGATGGCCTGGTCGTAGTGGATGAGCGCCTGCTCGTAGCGTTCCATCTTCTCGTAGCACTCGCCGATGTAGCTGAAGGTCACCGCTTGGGGGCCGTCGTGCGGCAGGGTCTCTTCGTAGCAGGCGATGGCCTCGGCATAGCGCCCCATCACCAGCAGGTTGCGGGCCTTGCTGAAGTAGGCCGAAGTGAAACGCTCCTCGATGGCGATGCAGAGGTCAAGTGCCTCGTTGCTCTCTTCCAAGCGCTCCATGCGCGCCAGTGCGTTGCCGAGGTTGTACCAGGCCACGAACGAATAGGGATGCTCGTTCGTGAACTCCTTGAAGTAGGCCACGGCGGCTTGGTGGGCCTCCATCAGGTCGAAGCAATAGGCCAGCTCATAGAGCACGGCCTCGTTCTCCGGATTGATCTCCAAGGCCTTCTTCAAGCTGTCGACGGCCAGGTCGAAGGCTTCCAGGTTCTCATACTCGAAGGCGAGGTCGAGGTGAATGTCGTCCAAGCCTTCCTCGGCCAGGTCCAGGGCACGCTTATAGTGTTCGATGGCCCGGCGGTAGTTGCGCAGCTGGCTGTGGATGCCGGCCTTCATCAGGTGAACCTCATCGTTGAACGGTTCCAGTTTGCCGATGGCATCCAGCACCTCCAGCGCCTTGTTCAGTTTACCCTGCCCAATGAGGATGTTCGCCTCGCTGAAGAGCAGGTCGATCGAACCCGGATGCTGCTGACGGGCGTAGTCCAGCACTTCCTGTGCGCGACGCAGGTCGTTCTGCTCCAGATAATGTTCGATGATCAGCTCGAACTCCTCGACGTCGAAGAAATAGTGACCGTTGCTGTGCAACATGGCCTCGTAGCGTTGGACGCAGTCGCGCTGATCGTCGTTCCGCTCGGGCAGATGGGGGGAGCCTTCGTTCATGGGCGGTCCTGAGGGTCCAGGCCTTCACAAATTTAGGCCTTTCGCCCTGCCACCGACCTCACCGATCCTCGCTTATGAACAGTCGCCGGTGCATCGCACAGGTGAACAGCTGATCGTGAATGCCTGTCCCTCAACCGGGTAGAGGGGCCGAAGGCAGAGGGTATTTTTGTGGCCGCTCCGGTGCCTTGTCCACAACCTCAGGTCACCAGTTCCCGATCATGACGCTCATCCGTTCCATTTCTGGCATCCGTGGCACCATCGGTGGTGTTCCCGGCGAAGGTCTCACCCCCATGGACGTGGTCCGCTATACGGCGGCCTTCGGCACGCTCATCGGCCGGCACTCGCAGCGTGAGCGCCCACGGATGGTGCTGGGGCGCGATGCGCGGATCAGCGGTCCCATGGTGCGTGATCTCGTGTGCGGCACCTTGGTGGGTCTGGGCTTCGAGGTGATCGACCTGGACCTGGCCACCACGCCGACCGTTGAACTGGCCGTGGTGGGCGAGGGGGCCGACGGGGGCATCATCCTCACCGCGAGCCACAATCCGATCCAATGGAACGCACTCAAGCTCCTGAACGCCAGGGGCGAGTTCATCAGCGCGGCCGCTGGGGCGGAGGTGCTGCGCCTCGCTGAGGCCGGTGAGCTCACGTTCGCTCCGGTCGAACACTTGGGGTCTGTTCGACATGCGGAAGGTTGGACCCGCCGGCACATCGACGCGATCCTGGCGCTGGACCTCGTGGACACCAAGGCCATTGCCGCGGCCAACCTGCGCGTGGCCGTGGATGCGGTGAACTCGGTGGGTGGCCGCGCGGTACCAGCGCTGCTCACCGCATTGGGCGTGAAGGAGGTGGTGGAAGTGAACTGCATTCCCGATGGCCGCTTTGCCCACAACCCCGAACCGCTCCCCGAGCATCTGGGTGATCTCTGCAAGGCCGTTACCCGGCACAAGGCCCATCTCGGCATCTCCGTGGACCCCGATGTGGACCGCCTGGCCATCGTGTGCGAGGATGGCAGCATGTTCGGCGAGGAGTACACCTTGGTGGCCGTGGCCGACCATGTGCTCGCCAGCCGTCCGGGCGATACCGTGAGCAACCTCAGCAGCACACGTGCCTTGGACGATGTGGCTGCCCGCCATGGCCGCAAGCGCCACGCCAGCGCCGTGGGCGAGGTGAACGTGGTGGAGGTGATGAAGGAGGTGAAGGCACCGATCGGCGGGGAAGGCAACGGCGGCATCATCCTCAGCGAACTGCATTATGGCCGGGATGCCTTGGTGGGCATCGCCCTCTTCCTGACGCACCTGGTCCGCAGCGGCAGGACCTGTTCGGAACTGCGGCGCACGTACCCGGACTACCACATGAGCAAGAACAAGATCGAGCTGCAGCCCGGCATGGACGTGGCCGGGATCGTGAACACCATGCAGGACCGGTACCGCGCACAGCCGCACAGCACCGTGGACGGCCTGCGGATCGAGTTCGACAACACGTGGGTACACCTTCGTCGCAGTAACACGGAGCCCATCATCCGCGTCTACGCGGAGGCCCCCACGCGTGAAGCGGCCGATGCGCTGGCTGGAAGGATCCTCAGGGAGCTTGCCGAAGTGGCTGGACTGGGAGCTGAAGCCCGGTAAATTCGCCGCTCTTACCACGCCAACAGGACCTGAACACCACCATGGAGCGGATCTATCTCGACAACGCCGCCACCACCCCGCTCGACCCCGAGGTGCTGGATGCCATGCTTCCCTACTTCCGCGAGCACTTCGGCAATCCCAGCGCCATTCACGCCTTCGGGCGCCGCACCCGGGCCGCCGTGGAACAGGCCCGCAGGCAGGTGGCCCAGCTGTTGAACTGCACCCCGGGTGAGATCATCTTCACCAGCGGAGGCACCGAGGCCGACAACATGGCCCTGGCCTGCAGCGTCCGTGACCTGGGCGTGCGGCACATCATCACCTCGCCCATCGAGCACCACGCCGTGGAGTACACTGCGGCCGCATTGGGTCAGCAGCAGAGCGTGGAGGTCCACTGGTTGCGCCTGCACGAGGACGGTCGTCCGGACGAGCAACACCTCGAGGAACTGCTGAAGGCCACACAGGGACAGGGCGTGCTGGTGTCCCTGATGCATGCCAACAACGAGATCGGCACCCGCATCGATCTGGAGCGGATCGGCGGGCTCGCGCATCGCTATGGCGCCCTGTTCCACAGCGACACCGTGCAGACCATGGGCCATTACCGCTTTGACCTCGCCTCGCTGCCCGTCGACATGATCACCTGTGCGGCACACAAGTTCCATGGGCCCAAGGGCACCGGCTTCCTCTACGTGCGGAACGGGGTCGGGCTGAAGCCGCTGATCATCGGTGGGGCTCAGGAGCGGAACATGAGGGCCGGTACGGAGAACATCGCCGGCATCGTGGGGCTGGCCAAGGCCATGGAGATCGCCTACCGCGACCTGGCCCACCACCAGCACCATGTGCAGGGACTGAAGGAGCGCATGAAGAAACGTCTCCTGGCCGAGATCCCCGGTGTTGGGTTCAATGGCGATCCTGGACCCGATAGCCTCTATACCGTGCTCAATGTCCGGTTCCCGGATGATGGCCGGTCGGAGATGCTGCTCTACAACCTGGACATCGAAGGGGTGGCCTGCAGCGGGGGAAGCGCCTGCAGCAGCGGCAGCAACAAGGGTTCGCACGTGCTGGCCGCGCTCTATCCCGAGCGCCCCGGGGCCAATATCCGCTTCTCGTTCAGCCGGTTCACCACGGCGGATGAAGTGGACCGCACGGTGGCGGTCCTCAAGCGGATCCTTCAACCCGTGCCGGTGAACGCCTGAGTACTTCGGTCTTCGGACTTGGCCGGTTCCAACGCCGGTTCCTTATTTTCGGCACATGCCAGCCAATGCCGAGAAGGTCTGCCTGGAATGCGGCGAACGCATCGTGGGGCGCACGGACAAGCGCTTCTGCTCCGATGCCTGCCGGAACCTGTACCACTACCACGCTAACAACGCGCCCATCAACTACGTGCGCAATGTGGTGAACGCATTGAAGCGCAACCGCCGCATCCTCTCCGAACTGAACACCGGGCCCGACGGCAAGACCAAGGTGCACCGGGACAAGCTGGTGGAGCGGGGCTACAGCTTCATGTACCACACCAACACGCACCGCACCAAGGCCGGCAACAACTACGTGTTCTGTTTCGAGCACGGTTTCCTCGAACTGGGTGAGAACTGGTTCATGCTCGTGCGCCGCGATGAGTACCTGGACCGCGCCGGCGATGCCAAGGCGGACCGCACGGGGGCGGCCTAACCCCGCGCACGTACTGGCGGCACTACTGCATTGGTCACTTCCAGCACAAGGCTGTCCGTGCAGGCGTAGACCCGGTCCATGCGACCGGGTTGCACCACAAAAGTGCCGGTGGAGGTACCGAACGCCGGCAACAGCACACGACGGTCGTTGACCAGGAAGCAGGGCAGTCGCATGGATTGTCGTCCCCGCCCGGCCAGCATGACCCCGGGATGTACGTGCCCACTGATCGTGCAGCCCGCATGCTCCCCCTCATCCGCATGGGCGAACTGGAAACTGCCCCGTATCAAGCGTTCGGGATGGACCGTGATCCCGGCCTCGGTATAGCGGCGTTCGGCGAGCACGTCATGGTTGCCGGGCACCAGTTCGATCGCACAGGCAAGGGACCGCGCCCACTGGACGGTCCGATCCCAGGCACTGTTGTGGGCACTGTGGAACAGGTCACCAAGGATCAGTAAGCGCTCGGGCGCGAACGTTCCGATCAACGCTGCCAGGCGGTCCAGCGTGCTGCGGTCATGGGCCTCGGGCAGTGGAGCGCCCCCCTTGCGCAGGTGAGCGGCCTTGCCCAGATGCAGGTCGCTGACCACCAGGCACTGCTGCGCAGGCCAGTAAATCGCTCGAAGGGGATGCAGTACCAGCCGCTCCCCTGCAACCTTGACCTCTGTTCCACCCACGTGCCCAAGGTAGCTCCATGGACCACTCAGAGGCTATTGACCATTCGCATGGATCGACCGCTGCATCAGGCCTACTTTACAGCGCACTTCGGCATTCCATTATGGACCTGGGCTCATGAACTGGCACCTGCTCGACATCGGTGAACTGCGGCAGATGCTCGCCGTGGGCGACCCTGGGCTCAGCGATGTCCAGGTGGCCGAGCGCCGCGAACAGCAAGGCCCCAACGAGCTCGAAGGCCGCAGGCGACGCACCCCTGTCACGCTCTTCCTCGCCCAGCTCAAGGACCTCATGATCTTGGTGCTGATCGCGGCGGCCGTGATCGCAGGAGCCATTGGTGACATCACCGACACGGTGATCATCCTGGCCATCGTGGCCGTGAACGCGGTGATCGGCGTGGTGCAGGAATACAGGGCGGAGAAGGCGCTGGAGGCCCTGCGGCGCATGGCGGCCCCGCAGGCCACGGTGCGGCGCAACGGCGAACGCCGCACCATACCGGCCCGCGAACTGGTGCCGGGCGATGTGGTGCTGCTGGAGGCGGGCATGGTGGTCCCCGCAGACCTGCGCTTCACCGCCTGCCACGGCCTGCGCATGCAGGAGGCCGCGCTCACCGGCGAATCCCTCGACACCGCCAAACAGCCCGGCGAACTGCAAGGGGAGGACCTGCCGCTCGGCGACCGCACCAACATGGGCTTCAAGGGCACGGTGGTGGCCAAGGGCCGCGGTGAAGGCATCGTGGTGGCCACCGGCATGCGCACCGAGATGGGCCGTATCGCCAGGCTGCTCGATCAGGGAAAGACCGCCACACCGCTGCAGAAGCGCATGGCCGCCTTCGGCAAGGTGGTGGCCTTTGCTGTGCTCGCCATCTGCGCGGTGCTTTTCACGGTGGGCTGGCTGCAGGGCGGCGACCCCATGACCTTGCTGCTCACCGCCATCTCGCTCGCCGTGGCCGCCATCCCCGAGGCCCTGCCCGCGCTGATGTCCGTGTCGCTCGCCCTTTCCGCCGCCCGCATGGTGAAGCAGCAGGCCCTCGTGCGCCGCCTGGCCGCGGTGGAGACCCTGGGCTCCGTCACCGTGATCTGCACCGACAAGACCGGCACGCTCACCCGCAACCGCATGCGCGTGGAGGAGCTCGTGGTGTTGGATGAATCGCAGCGTTCGCGCCTGCTCCAGGCCATGGGGCTCAGCAACGACGTGCTGATGGGTGCCGAGGGACCAGTGGGCGAAGGCACCGAGCTCGCGCTCCTCGAACATGCCGAGGCCAACGGCGTGCGGAAGGCGCAGGCTGAACGTGAGCTGCCACGCGTGGCCGAGGTGCCATTCGATGCTGCGCGCAAATGCATGAGCACCATCCATCGCAGGTCGGATGGGACCCATCTCCTCTTCATCAAGGGCGCGCTGGAATCCCTACTGGAGCGCACGGCTGCGGCTGATGACCGGTGGAAGGCCGACGCTGACCGGCTTGCCGGGGAAGGCCTGCGTGTGATGGCCCTGGGCTGGCGCGAACTGCCGCCCGGGCCCTTGCCCGATGACGCGCATCCGCTGGAACACGGGATCACCCTGCTTGGCCTCGCCGGCATCCAGGACCCACCGCGCGACGAGGTGCCGCAGGCCATCGCCGATTGCCACGGCGCGGGCATCCGCACGGTGATGATCACCGGCGACCACCCCGTCACCGCACGCACCATCGCCCGGCGCATCGGCCTGCTCAGTCCTGCGGAAGCGGAGGATCCGCGCAGCGTGATCACGGGTGCAGAGCTCGCCAAGCTCGATGCCAAGGCCCTGCGCGAGCGGGTGGACCACCTGCGCGTGATCGCCCGCGTGTCGCCCGAGCAGAAGCTCGACATCGTGGCCGCATTGCAGGAGCACGGGCACTTCGTGGCCATGACCGGCGATGGGGTGAACGATGCACCGGCCCTCAAGCGCGCCGACATCGGCGTGGCCATGGGCATCACCGGCACCGACGTGGCGCGTGAGGCGGCCGACATGGTGCTGCTCGACGACAACTTCGCCACGCTGGCCCACGCCGTGCGCGAAGGGCGCCGGGTGTTCGACAACATCCGGAAGTTCATCAAGTACACGCTCACCAGCAATGCAGGCGAGATCTGGGCGATCGTGCTCGCGCCACTGCTGGGCCTGCCCATTCCGCTGCTGCCCGTGCACATCCTGTGGATCAACCTCGTCACCGATGGGCTGCCTGGCCTCTTCCTGTCGCAGGAGCCCGCCGAACGCGACGTGATGCAACGCAAGCCGCGCCATCCCAAGGAGAGCATCTTCGCACACGGTCTGGGCGCCCACATCCTATGGGTGGGTTTGCTCATGGGCGTGGTCACGCTCATGGCACAGGCCTGGACCATCCGCACCGGTCACGCGCACTGGCAGACCATCGCCTTCAACGTGCTTTGCCTGAGCCAGATGGGCCATGTGTGGGCCATCCGCACCGAGCGCTCGTTCTTCCGCACCAACGTCCTCTCGAACCCAGCGCTGCTCGGGGCCGTGGCGCTCACCTTCGGCCTTCAGGCGCTCGTCACCTTTGTGCCGCTCTTCCAGCGCGTGTTCAACACCCAAGCGCTCACCGCGGAAGAGTTCCTGGTGGTCACCGCGCTCTCATCGGTGGTCTTCATCGGCGTGGAGGTGGAGAAGCTGGTCCGGGAGCGAGCATCATCATCGCGGGGTGGCGATGCATGAAGGAGGGGTGCGCTCTCAATCCTTCACCACCCGTACGATACGCTGTCCCACGCGCACGAAATACACGCCGCTGCCGAGATC